>Ga0207891_1000098_pt1 | contig 79193 bp, 61 predicted proteins | sample LinPmetageLP50_FD_184061 | JGI IMG/M metagenome (GOLD analysis project Ga0207891, IMG submission 184061) | Marine viral communities from the Pacific Ocean - LP-50 (SPAdes) | ecosystem: Environmental > Aquatic > Marine > Oceanic | place: Pacific Ocean | collected 2011-08-27 | reverse complement strand
GACGCTGTGCCAAATATACGCGAAGCGGTATGTATCGACGGCGACGCGACGGTAGGAAGCACGCTTGAAAACTGGAGTGAAGGCCACCCCGAAACACACCAGGTAGGGCCGGTAGATTTGGACGCAACCTTTGCGGTATTTCCTACAGGTGGTACTACGGGGAAATCCAAGGGTGTGGTGCTGAGTCACCGTTCTATTTACACAATGTATCAGAACTTTTACGCACATTTTAATTATCACGACGAGACATGCCATTTAGTGGTTGCGCCAATGACGCATTCGGCCGGAATTATAGGTGGGCTGCATTTTGCTCGCGGTGGTACTAACGTTGTTATGAGTAAAGCCGCGCCTGATTTAATTTGCAATGCGATTGATAAGTATCGCGTGTCGCATCTATTTCTGCCGCCTACGGTTGTTTACATGATGCTGGCCTTGCCCGATGTAAAAGACCGTGACTACAGTTCACTTCAGCATTTCTTGGTGGGTGCAGCGCCTACGTCGGTAGAAAAGCTTAAGGAGGCGGTGTCGGTTTTTGGGCCTGTCATGACTGAAGCCTTTGGGCAGTCTGAAGCTCCAGCGGCAATTACCGCCAAAGCGCCGTGGGACTATTTAGATAAAGAAGGGAACATCAATGAGCGTCGGCTCGCGTCAATTGGTCGGCCTTGCGTTAATAATCGCGTAGCAATTCTTGATGAAGAGGGTAATGAGCTCAAGCGCGGACATGCCGGTGAAATTTGTATTCAGGGGGATTTGGTTTCGCCTGGTTACTATAAAAACCCTGAGGCTACCGCAGAGGTTAGGCAGTTTGGTTGGCATCATACCGGTGATGTGGGGGTGATGGATGACGAGGGTTTTATTACCATTGTCGATCGTAAAAAAGACATGATTATCACTGGTGGCTTTAATGTATTTCCCAATGAAGTTGAACAGGTCTTAAATTCCCATCCCGCAGTGCAGGATTGTGCAGTTATTGGCGTTCCCGACGAAAAGTGGGGGGAGGCGGTCAACGCCATTGTTCAGTTGAAGGCCGCACATGAATGCAGTGAGGAAACGTTAATCGCACTATGCAAGCGGGAGTTAGGTGGTGTTAAGGCACCGAAATCAGTTGAATTTGTAGATGATCTGCCGCGCAGCTCGGCAGGTAAAGTCCTTAAAATTGAATTGCGTAAAAAACATTGGGAAGGCAGAGAGCGAGCGGTGAACTAATCTGCTAATGCTTATTAATCTAGTGTGGGAGTGCTGTGTTTTATCAGTATTTCCCGCTAGGTCCCGTCATGTCCTATAGGCAAATAAATTGGAAGCGTTTTGGATGCTAGTCTAGAAATCGTATAGCGTTCGTGGGAAATAAATGTTTCTGCTATTATTTCGGGGTTGTCTATTTTTCGTAATGTTTCAAAGCCATCAGAAACTAGTCGGTATAAGTTTTTGCAGCCGGCTAATCTAGCAGGTAATCGAGCCATCTTTATCGATGTGTAGATTATCCTGTTAGAGATCGTTTCGTTTATATCTTGCGCGAAATTTTCGAAGCATTTAATTTGAAGTTCTAAATCTTTAATAATATTAAGCTTGTGGCATGCTTCTGTATATATCTCTTCGGTCAAATTTTGGGTGTGGTTTTCTTCAAATATATATTCCGCCAGCGCTTGGTTTATTTCGCCGGTGATTGCATTGAACTCTAAGGCTGAGTGCAACATCTCTGTTCCTGTAAATACCTTATTGATGAATTTCATGGCCATCTTTGCTTCACCAAGCTCCGATAGATCGATGCCAGAAAAAACCTCATTGAAGTAATAGTGTAAGAGTAAGCTGTACGAAGGGTCAGACATTAAGGGTTCGTAGCAATGCGCCATGTGCTGCATTCGCCATTTTTCTATTGCGTCGGTATGACGTTTAAAATGTGTATCTTTGTGCTTTCTCAATGAAAGATAGCGATGAATGCTGTCGGTAATATCATTTGGGTTCATAGCGTCTTTATTTGGCCCATTTAATTCAATGCAGATGGGCCGTATCGCGTAAGTGTATTATGGTGATTTAAACGACAAGTTTTTGCGGTGCGTATATTTCCTGTTCATATTTCTGAATTAGACTAGTGTTCTCGTGCCCGAAGGTTAGTTTATAACTAGGGGACATGTACTGGGCCATTCTTACCGCCATCTGCCGATATATGCCGGGTGTGGCCCACTGGTACTTAAGCAGTGCTATGCGATTCTTGACGGAGCGAGAATGCCCAAAGCCCTGCGCAAATATGTCTAACGCCCCGTCAACAAGATTGAATACGTGCTGAGAGGCGCGTAGTGCCGTCTTCATACGGTGGCTGTAGGCATTTCCCATAAAGTAGCGATATTGGTCATGACTAACCGCGCCGTGCTCGGCCTCTTCCATAAAATGCCACACAAATAGACGCCTTGCTTGTGGGTGGATTTGCTCTTGCATCGCGCGGTCATTCAGTAGAATCATCGCGAAGGAGTAAAGGCCGTGCTCTGCGGCGGAAACAAAGCCGAGTTGATCAATTGGCGTAAATCCCGCAACCATTTGTTTTAATTTATTGTCAAAATATTGAGTTGCGCCATCAATATCGTAGCCAAGTTCTTTTAAATGGTTATTGAATTTTCGGTGAGTAGAGGAGTGCAGTGCCTCCTGTTTAATCATCGCGTCAACATCATGCTTTAACTTGTCATCCCCAACAATACTGTCCAGCGTAGGTTTAAGTGATTTTATAAAAAAGCTTTCAATTGGTGTGGCGCCGCAGGAGAAGGCGGCATACAGGTAGCTAAGGAATATATCGCCTTCTACAAACTGTCGCTCTACTTGCGAGAAGTCCCATTCCAAATCCCTGCGTACCGGTATAACAAAGGGGGTTTGAGAGATAGTTTGTTCTGCGTTGAGGCTGTCAGTGGAAGTGGCGCTATTCATCGTAATTTATCCCAATTTTTATATGTAACTGCTTGATTACAGATTTCTTTATCACATCTAGATTAGAGGCAGGAAGCGGGGGGAGGAATGTCTATAATCGACATTATCTTGGTCAGTATGACAAATTTGTTTGCTACAGCTTGCGACTAGCATTGCGGGGATTGTCGCTATGATCGATGCGAGCGATCTATTTGGATAGAAGTTCTCTTTGAAATTCGGTAGGGCTTTTTCCTGTCCACCGTTTAAATCCATGATTGAAGGCCGTAATATCGTTGTATCCCAGCTTCCGAGCGAGCTGGGATATGGTCATTCTTGGGTTTTGTAGTTGTGTGCGTGAATACTCTACTCGGCATCGCATCAACAGCTCTCTATAGCTAGTGCCTTCTTTGGTCAGCGCGAATCGCAACTGACGATTAGAGAGATTCAGTTGCATCGCGAGATCTTGCATATTCGGTGGCTGAGAAATCTGGGAGGTTAATATACCCCTGATTTTTTCAGAAAGTTGACCGGTGATCCTGCTGTCTTTTAATTGCTGTTCATACTCTATGCCGTAGCGTTTAAATGAAGCTCGATCAGCGAAGGGGTTTGGTGTTTCTAACACTTTCCTTGGAATCACTGCGGTATTTGCGATCGAATTGCTTTCAGGGGTAACGCCGAAGAACTTTTTGTACATTGTTACATAAGAGTTTGTGCAATTCCGAAGTCTGATGCTTTGGAAATTATGGGTGCCGCCGGTGACTAATGAGAGCTCACCACAAAGTGCAGAAAAAACGGCGGCGGTGAGAAATATTTCCGTTGTTTCAGTTGTGGGTAATCTGAAATCCAGCGTGAAATAGCCGAAGTGTTCGTCTTCGGTGAAATCTATAGTAATGAGTGGAGCTTGAATCAGCACGTAACGGGCAAGAAAGTGCAGGCTGTCGCCAAGCGTTGGCGCAAACTTCATGGGTATGGCGAGTTGCGCGTAAGCAGTTAGCGGAATCTGCGAACCGGCTAGAAATGCTAGCTCATGTCCTAAGGGCAGCTCAGCCATAATTTCGAAAAGGCGACGTGCTTGCTCGTGCTGATCGGCGAATGGATTTTTGGCAAAGCTTTGGACCAGTTCATTTAGCTCGCCGCGGACTGGGCTTTCGGGAGGTATTGTATTTTCCAATATCTCCTGCAGATATACCCAGAATGTAGAGAGAGAACCTGACATACAAAAGCCTTTGTTTGTTAATTTTATGAAGGCGTAAATCCTTCCACTATTTAGGCATCACGAGCGAGTACTGTCAATAAGACCAAGTACTTGTTTGTTTTGACGCATTCTCGCCGAGTTCCCCCTTATTCAAGAGTAGGCGATCGGCTTCATCAATGTGACCAACTATTGATTAAATTTCAGTCCCCCCCCCGCTACAGGTGGTCGTATCGTTTACTGTTTTGAATAGAATCGGTGCTAAGTAAAGTTATGTGTATGGCGATGGGATACGTGGAATGAAAAATAAAGTAGTAATAGCTGGTGTGGGAATGGTGCCCTTTAAAAAGCCAGGGCAGAGCGAGAGCTACGACGTTATGGGCGCTACGGCAGCGCGCAATGCGCTTACTGATGCCGGGATCGACTATAAGCTCGTGGAACAGGCTTATGCCGGTTATGTTTATGGTGACTCCTGTAGTGGTCAAGCTGCTTTATATCAGGTGGGTATAACAGGCATACCGATCTACAACGTTAATAATAATTGTGCGAGCGGTTCTAGTGCCTTCGCGCTAGCTGTGCAGGCTGTTGAAGGTGGCACGGTCGACTGCGCGATAGCTGTCGGCTTTGAGGAGATGAGCCCAGGTGCAATTGATCTAGTATTTCCTGCTAAAACCAGTCCCTTAGCGCGCCATAGTGAGTCAGTGGCAAAACTGATGGGTTTGACCGATGCGGAGCAACAGTTGCCGCCAGCGGTATGCATGTTTGGTGTGCAAGCCGAAATGTTGCAAAAGGAATACGGGGTCAGTGAGTTGGCTCTTGCCAAAATTGCCATAAAGGCTCGCAAGCATGCCGCGCATAACCCAAATGCGATATTTAGGGATCCACTTAGCGAAGAGCAGATACTTGTCGGTCAGCCTATCTATCGTGGACTGCGCAAACTGTTTGCATGTCCGCCTAGCTGTGGCGCGGCTTCCGTGGTGGTGTGTAGCGAGGCGTTTGCACGTAAACATGGCATTCGATCCGACATTCAATTAATCGGCAAGGGTAGCTGCAGTGACCGCGCTGAGTATTTTGAAGGTGATGTCATGGACGTCCTGTTTCGCGGTGTTAGTCGCGAGGCGGCAAACATGGCCTACGAGAGCGCCGGGGTAGGGCCTGATGATATTGATGTCATTGAGTTACACGACTGCTTCACGAGTAATGAAATTATTACCTACACCGCCTTGGGTCTTTGCGACATGGCAGATGCCGAACAGTTTGTTCTCGAGGGTCAAAATACATACGGCGGCAAGGTAGTTGTTAATCCATCGGGTGGTCTTTTGGCGAAAGGGCACCCTTTGGGTGCCACCGGTTTAGCACAGATAACTGAGTTGGTTTGGCAGCTCCGTGGCGACGCTGGCGAGCGCCAAGTTGCCGGTGCGCGCACCGCATTACAACATAATGGTGGGCTTGGTAGTGCGGGCTTTGTTCATATTTTTCAACGGGCCTAATAGCAAATAATAAGGATAGACAGCATGAAATTTGAAAATAAAACGGTACTGGTATCGGGTGCTGCGTCTGGTATCGGTCTCGAGATCGCAAAGCAGTTCTTGGCTGAAGGGGCGACCGTTATTGCAAGTGATCTAAATATTGATCGTCTTAAAATATTAGCCGAGGAACTTGGCGAAAAGTTCTTGCCGCGCCGCTGTGATGCTGGCTCGGTGGGGGAAATAGAGGCTCTATTCGTAGGTATCGATCAACTCGATATTTTGGTTAATAATGCTGGAATTGGCATTATGGAAAACCCAGAAAACTTAAATGAAGCCGCTTTTGATAAACAATACGCGGTGTTAATAAAAGGCCCTATTTTCCATGTGAAATATGCTGCCCCTTTATTGAGAGCATCTGGAGGTTCGGTGGTAAATATATCCTCTGCATCGGCCTTGCTCTCACTGCCGGGGTATACGGCATACGGTTCGGCAAAGGAAGCCTTGGTTAAATTTACGCAAGATTCGGTGGTGACAGTGCCGGGTGTGCGTCACAACGTTATTTTACCGGGGCTTATTAATACGCCAATTCTTAACGATGCCTATGGTGAGAATGCGGCTGAAAAGCTTCAGCAAGTAGCGCAACTAACGCCGGTTCCACGTCTTGGTCAGCCTGAGGATATCGCAGCAGCGACCTTGTTCTTGGCTTCAGCTGAAGCCAGTTTCATTAATGGCAGCCAGCTAATTGTGGATGGTGGCTTGTCTCGCCTGCATGTGATGAGTATGCCTGCTTAAGGTTTGTTGTGTTTGAATTTGCTTTGGGGGCGTATGCCCCCTTTTTATTCAGCAGTACTTGAACAAGCACTGATCCACTCAGTTTATTTCATATACCAGTTTTTACCCTCTAGCATTGACTGCCACCATTGACCCATGTCGTTTTCAGACATGTCAGCCCAAAGCGGTGCCGATGTCACTAGCCCCTCACCCAGGGTTTTGGAGAGCGCGACCTGCTGTCTAAGTTTGGGTAATTCTTGCTGCTGCCAGTTTTTTAAGTCGTCTGAGATTGATGATGTGCTTTGCAATGCCTTCGCAAGGCTCAGGGCATTGTCGATGGCTTTTACCGCCCCTGAGGCGGCGTGAGGCCGAAGTACCGCCGCGGCGTCTCCTATAAGCGCAATGTTGCTAGTGACTAATGTCTCGGAATCGAGATCGACAATTGCTTGAACAAAAGGGGCCGAGGTTTGGTGAAACAAGTTTGCGCTCAAGGCGGGGATATTCTTATTCAGTAAGTTGCGCAGATGCTCCTTGGCAAAATCATTTAGTGAGTGTGCCGAGCTTGCTTCAGGGTTCTTTGCGTCGGGTAATAGTTTGCTAAGAATATCGGTATCGACCTTGTCGTAGATTCCCCAGTTTAAGGTATGTTTTTGCGCTGCGGTCGAGTGTTCGCTCGTCGGAATGATATAGCAGCCAGCCATCCCGCCGTTGTATGGGTGCCAGAGAACATCGTTTTGCGGTGCGGGCGTGGATGTTTGGTCTAGCAGCCCGCGCCACAGCACATACCCCGAATAGTTAATCGTTGTTGGGCCATTGACGAGATCGCGGGTGCTGGAATGGATTCCGTCTGCTGCGATCACAAGGTCTGCGTGATAAATAGAACCGTTACTTAATGTGAGTGTTTGGCCATTCTCTTCATTCTGTTTTATGTCTAGAACGTCAATGCCGTTGATGTAATTTTGGTCAGGCACTCGTTTTCTTAGTTGTGCAAAAAGGTGGCCCCATCGCATTGCAACTGCGTCAAGGGGGCGGTGCCATATTGAACGGCCTTCATCATTACTTGCATCTTTTATTCTATAGCTCATACCACTTAGCGGGGTATGTGGGGTGTCTTTGTCTAACCATTGCTGTTGTTTGAGGGACTCGAACAACGGTGCTGGTATCACAATGCCAGCACCTCGATCCTGCAACTTTTTGGACGACCGCTCGAAAACTCGAACATCGTGGCCATCTCGACCGAGGGCAATTGCCGCACTGCAGCCGGCGATGGAGCCTCCTACAATTGCGATGCGATATTTTTTCTTTGTCATAGGGCTAGAGTACTACCTAGGCGTGCATGAGAAAACTCGGTGGCTGAAAATACTATGGTAAGCGAATAAGATAACTTGGATTGACTAAATTGGCTGCTAAGTCTTTGTCGTTGCGCTTAGAGCTGCAGAGTACAGATTAAACTCGTAAATAGCCGGCACCAGTTACGATGGTGTCGGCTATTTACATAACAAAGCTTTAGTAGCGATAGGATACCGTGGCAAAGAAATAGCGCGGATTGTTGGTGCTGGCAAAGTGTCCGCCGGAGGCCAGGATGGCATCACCGCTCCACAATTTAATCAGCTCGTCGCTTAGGTTTTTGCCGTGAACTTCAACGCGCCATGTGTCTAGCTGACTTTTAATACCAACACGGGCGTTGTAAAGCCAATGGGCTTCCTGGCTGTCTAGCGGATCAAGGTCAGAGTCGAATAGCTCGTCGTCCTTAAAGGTCGCGTCAACACCGGCGAAGAAATCGACACCCCAGTTGAACGGTTCGAATACATAGTCGAGACGGATACTGCCGTTCCACTTGGGCGCACGATGTAAGTCTCGGCCGCTGAGGTCACACACCGCATTGCTGTTGGTGGCGCTACCAAGCAAAGCACCGGGATCTTGTGAAACCGGTTTTGTTGGGCAGCCGCCATTGGTGTGCTTGATATATTTCGCGTCGTTGTAGCCGATATTGCCGTTCAAGATCAGGCCGGGTAAAAGCATGATCGTACCATCTGCCTCGACACCTCTGGATTCTACTTCCTCGGCATTAGACGTTATATAACCTAAACCAATAAAGGTACTTATTTGGTAATCCTGGTAATTGGTTTGGAACAAGCCGACATTCAGTCTTGCGGCCCCACCTAGGAATTCGGTTTTGACACCAAGTTCGTAAGTATCAGAAGATTCTGCGTCGAATAACACTTTGTCTGGGTAGGTTGCGCCGTTGTTGAAGCTACCTGCCCGAAAACCCTGCGCATAGGTAGCGTAAAAAGTCGCCTCTTCAAATGGTTCCCAACTTAGTGACACCTTTGGTGAGAAGTCCGTGTCAATCACTTTGGCTGTTACTTCAAAATCCACACCCGTTATCAGTGGAAAGATTGGTGCGGGCCCAGTGGAATAGGCACCGTAGAAACCGTCTTTGACATCGCGAGAGTATCGACCACCTACTATCAGGGCTAATTCATCAAACATTTGCCACTTAGCTTGGCCAAATATCGCGGCAGAAGTCGTATCGATATCATTAAGTTCAAGTAGTGCGTCGATTTGATCTCCAGAGCTTCCTGTAGGAACAAGTGGAGATATTAGTCCTAAAATATCACCGACAATGGGGAGGGAGTCGCCTAGTAGGTTATCCCCAAGGTATGTGAATACTGTGTTAGCACCCAAATAAAGTGGCAAGGTAAGTTCTGTGTTTTGCTGAGCCTTGAAGTAATAAAGTCCCGCAATATACTCGAAGTCGCCGGGTGCTGAAGTGAAGCGCAGTTCCTGGCTGATTTGACTGTTTTTCATATGCACCGGAAGTGCCGCGATATCGGCTGCGGTATTGTCGACGTCGCCACCCTGGTTGTCTTCCAGTTGCGCAATGGCAGTTATCGAAGTAAGGGTGTTGTCACCGATATCAACATTGATGGTCAGCGGGATCATATAACCGTTGCCGTCATACTGATTGTCATTGGGTGCGCTGGTGCGGCGATCAAGATTTGTCTCTAGCTTAGGGTCAAGCGTACCAACCACCAAACCTAAGTCAGAGGGATATTCGTGATACTCATTGCCAAGCCAGGTTTCTATGCGGTAGTCGAATATCGTTGCGCCTAGGGTAATATCGAAGTTAGATTCTGGGTTGTAGCGCAGAATGAGCCGTGTTTGCTCAAGGTCGCGATCGCCGAGGGTTTCATTGTCAGTAACGCTGTAGGTACTGCCATCCTCAGTGCGGCGCTTTGCCGCAAAGCGGAAAGAAAAATCATCCGATATTGGGCCGGAAATCATTACTTCACCTTCCTGAATATTTCGCTCACCGCCTGTTGCGGTGATTGAGCCTATCCATTCATCTTCTGACGGTTGGCCGTTGGTAATGTTAATAACACCACCTGATGCGTTGCGACCGAAAAGTGTTCCCTGCGGACCTTTGAGCACTTCAATGCGCTCCAGGTCCATAAAGCCTGGTTTGAGATAATCGCCACGTGGCAAATACACGCCGTCAAGAATAAAGGCGATAGCTTGTTCGCCCACCGGGTTTAATTCCGGCGAGCCTATGCCTCGTACATAAAGAGAGCTAGAGCTGTCGTTTAAAGAAATATTTGGCATGAAGCGCGCCATATCGTTGAAACTTTTAATGCCGGCGTCGCGCATGTCGTCACCGCTCATTACTGCTAAGGATATTGGAACATCGCGGACATTTTCAGAGCGCTTTTGGGCGGTAACAAGCACCTCTTCGAGTCGCATTGACTGGGGTTTTTTCCCTTCATCAGTCTGCGCATAGCTTGCGTTAGATAGAATCATGCAACTTTGTGCTGCGATAGCAAGCATTCCGATACGTCTTTTAGATATTGCGGGATTATGTATAGTCATCTCGGTTCCAGCGATGTTGATTTTGTTATTTTAATAACTCAGAGAACCCAGTTTGACATCATGCTTTACGCTAGCCTCCCCCCGCGATGGGGGGCATGTTTGACCAAGGATTTGGCTACAATAACCATTCTTTCAGAGGGTGTGGCTCTTTATTATTGTCGGCAATATTGTATCTATAGCCCGCGCACGGTATTCATCTAGTTGTGGTTAGTCAGAGGTCGTATGACATACTTGATTCAAAGGCATTTTTTAAAGTCGGCCTCATTTTCCTTGGCGTTACTTCTATACTTTGTCGCTGCTGGGTACGCCTACGGCGATGAGTGGACTCTTGCACGCGAAAAGAATGATATTCGAGTGTATACCAAACCTGTGGCTGGCTCGGAGCTTAATGCGGTAAGGGGTGTAACGACAGTAAAAAGTAGTTTAGGTAAGCTTGTTACGTTATTACGCGATCCATCATTGAGGCCGCGTTGGGACAGTTTTTGCGGAGACTCATATCTCTTTAAGCAGGTTTCGGCAGAGGAAGAGTTGGTCTATCTTCACAGTAAGATGCCTTGGCCCGTTTCCGATCGTGACATGGTAAATAGGGTGACTTGGCAGCAGGATCCGGAATCTCTGGTTGTCACGATGCACAGTGTTGCCACTCGAGATTTGTTAGGGCCTGTGAGGGGCCGTGTGCGGGTTACCCAAGCGGTCAATGACTGGCGGTTGACGCCTCTTGCGGGGGGCTTGGTAGAAATTTCAACCACAGTGCATCTCGATCCCGCGGGTCCACTACCATCTTGGCTGATTAATTCGCTCTCTATTGAGTCGCCGTATGATGTTTTAAAGCAACTTAAGGCCTTGGTGAGCGACGAAAAAATAAAAAATCAACAGTCGGAATTTATTCAAGAGCGTGATGGAGAGCGCTCATGAGTCTAGACAAAGTCGGGTGTAGCATTGTGGCTTTAGTCGCCACCATGTTGATGTTAATTGGTCTTGCCTACTTACTTATTCCTATCGACGTCCTATCTCTGACGGGTCAGTTCAACCTGGACGGCGATGCGTTGATTGATGTTCGCGCGACCTACGGTGGGTTTCAGGTGGGGTTGGGGCTGTTTTTGTTTGTGCAGATTTTTAGGCGAGAGAATATTGCGTTTTCGCTGCTGCTATTGGCGATAATATTTATATCGGTTGGCAGTGTTCGCTTTGTAACTTCTTTTGTTGAGGTGCACGTGTCATATCCTCATCTGATTGCAGGGGGCCTCGAGATCGCTAGCGCGGCAGCTTGTTTGTTTTTATCAATAAGCATCGCAAACGAACGTCGTTAGCCTTGGATATAAATCATAAGACTCCCCATTTAAGGGGGCGTATCTCTCTATCTTCCCCATTATTTTATTCAATTGAATTTTATTTCGTCGACCTTGCAGTACGCTTTTGCAATGTCGAGGTGTTCGGAGATAGTTATGTCCTGGAGTGAGTTAATCCCCTATTTAGTTATTGCCCCCATCACCGCAGGTGTGGGTTGGTTGACGAATTTGCTCGGCATAAAAATGATGTTTTACCCTGTTAACTTTGTTGGGATCGGTCAATATTTTGGCTGGCAGGGGATTATTCCCCGGCTGCGTATTCGCCTCACGCGAAATTTGGTGAACATTTCGATCGCAAAAATATGTTCTCCCAGGGAGGTTGTCGCAGCCCTTGACGATGGTGACGCCATCGAAAAGATACAAACGTTAATCTCGCCGTATATTAATGATTGGATTGACGAAATACTAATAGACCAAAACATCCAGGCGTGGCAGTACACACCGGAAATGGTAAAGAAGATGATTTTTAACCGGGTACAGGAAAAGCTGCCCGGAGTAGCAAAAGGCATATTGGCAGAGTTTGCCGGTCGAGCCGATCAGCTAGTTGATTTTGCGCAGATTGCTGAAAATCAAGTACGAGATAATCCTGAACTACTCAATGAGCTGTTTCTTCGCTGTGCCGGTAGTGAGTTGCGCTTTGTGATTCGTTCCGGCTTGCTCTTTGGTTTTCCATTAGGGTGTGTGCAGGCACTGATATGGTATTTCTACCCGTATGTATGGGTACTGCCAGTTTTCGGCGTATTTGTTGGTGCCGGCACCAATTGGATCGCGCTCAAAATGATCGCGCATCCCGCCGACCCCATCATGATTGGCCCATTTAAGCTGCAAGGTTTGTACTTGCGTAGGCAGCCTGTCGTCAGCAGGGAATTCGCCGAGATTTTTACCAGTAGCTTCATGAGCCCCAAGGCATTTATGGACTATTTATGGGAAGGGCCAAAGAGCATGGAGGTTCACCGAATTGTGCATCGCCATGTTAGAAAAGCCTTAGATAAGAATATGCTGGGGAAAGTCGCCGCGCAAATGGCGGTAACCGTAGATGGATTTGAAAAGCTGAAACAGAAATCAGTTGAGTACACCGCTGATCGCATTATCCAAACCATAGACAGTCCCGACGCAAATCGTAAATTGGCTCAACCAATTGTCGACCTTATTGCCAATCGTATGGCTGCTTTGAAGCCAAAGGATTTCCAGCAATTGTTATTGCCTGCTTTTGAACAGGACCAGCTGTTAATCGTATTATTGGGCGGTATTCTCGGCGGTTTAGTAGGGTTTGCGCAGCTTTTGTGGTTATTTGGCGCGCCAATATAAGTGTCACTTTACCGCAGGCTGTATGACCAAGCATTTGTTCGATGTGACCATTCATCTAAATGCTAGCAGGTGACATTATTTAGATAAGAAAATAATTCACAAATTTATTGGAGTTCAGGCCGATGAAACATACTGATCCGAAAAATACCTCAAGCCTATCGCAGACGCCGTTTGATATACCGATTCGTAGAGATCTACGCTGGGATTTTTCAGATGTTCCGGCAGATTTCGTCAAGGGTGGGAATCCGCTGATTAGCTATTTGTGGGCGGCCCTATCGGCAGGTGCGACGCCGATAGAAAGTTTTTTCATTAAAGCGCTACTACCCACGCTTGAAACGATAGAAGCCGATGAAAAGTTGTTGAAAGATGTTCGGGACATGATTGCCCAGGAAGCCTTGCATTCTTCTGTGCATAATAAGTTGAATAAACGTTTGGAATCTCAAGGTTATAATATTAAGGCCGTTCAAGAAAATTTTGCTGAAGTTCTCGGCAAGATGACCAAAGGTTTAGACGCTGTGGGTATGCTTGGTGTCGTGGCGGCGGGGGAGCATTCACTCTATTCATTTGCCAAAATTTGGTTCCAGTGTCCTGAAATGCGCAATGATATGCATGAGCAGGCTGCCCGAGTTTTCCATTGGCACTTTTTGGAAGAGGCCGAGCATGGTGCGGTAAGCCACGATCAGTACCGCTACTTCGCACATAACAACTATTGGCACCGTCTGAAAACGGCTTATCAGGCCAGGTATGTCTTTTCTATGCTTACCGATGCGATGGATATCATGGCTGAAGGCTTCGGCTACAAGCCTACCCTGAAGGATCGTTTCGGTTTGTTTTACTATAAGTGGTTTAAGCCGGGCTTGTTTCGTCTGATGGCATTCAGAATGATGGAATATCTGTCACCCTGGTATGCACTTACTTTCGAGCATGATGACATCGAGCTTATGCGGAAGTGGAGCGAGGATGTCTATGCTGATCAGCCCGCTGCGTGAGTCTTAGGCGGCTATTTAGATTGCTGCTCTTATTACAAACTAAGCGGCAATCTATCACAGGCGCTATTGATAGTGAGCGAATGTCGGTCGACACCGCTGGTGTATGTTGAAAGGGAATATTGAGCTTGGCTAATACCATGAATATTGATGTTCGCGGACTCAAACTAATGAGAAGTAGCGAGCTGGAAAGCTGCTTTGAATCTGCGCCCGCAGCGGAAATGGCTTCCGGCATTTACCGTGGTGGTGCTCTGGTTCTCTCGGGAACTAGAGTCGGACAAGCTGTGAACGCACTGCTACAGCTGATTTGGCAGGGAAAGAATATCCACCTTGATTCGTCTTGTATCTACAACCGAGTTACGCCCTTTGGCTTTTCATTGCTACGTGGCGCGTTATCACACGGCCTTGGCGTAGATGGGAGGCCGAGCACCATAATCACCTATCCAATTTTGGGTGCTGGCGATGAGGTTCGGCAAGTTGGAGCAAAAACGTTTTTGGGTCGTGGAACGCGAAATGGTCGCTACATTGTCTATTTCTACCTTGGCTATGACTCATAAATAAGTTAGCTGATGACAACCAATAGCAGGCGCGGAGACGCTTTAGTAGCGCACTTTCTGAGAGATTGAATTTCAAGTTTATAGCGAGTTCATTAACGTCCCACCAAAGAAACTCAATAGTATGATTTGGTATTGTCATCACTATAGGCGCTACCGGGTATAAGACGCGATTAACGAAAACCCATAGGCTTTGAATAGATTCGATGGCAGAGGCAAAGTCACTGCTGACGTGTGAAGTCGCCAATGGTGTGGCGGGTAGTCACAAAAAGTTGGCGTGAAATAACAAGTTCAAAATCCTTTCTATCCGTATCGTTCGCCATACCAGATTATTCTTTCCTATGGTGTGCCTAATGACCTCAAAAATAAAAAAAGCTTTCAGCCTTGACCGGTTCTTCGTTACTAGCTCTGCCTTGAATCTAGTACTACTTTCAAGCGCAGTATCGGCCGCTCCCATGCTAGAGGAGGTGGTTGTTACCGCTCAAAAACGTAGTCAAAGTATGCAGGACGTGCCTGTCGCCGTCACTGCGGTCGGCGCGCAAGAACTGCAAGATGCCGGTATCAATGACATGACAGACTTGTCGATGCAGGTGCCGTCGCTAGTTGTGTCAACCAATACCAGTCCTTTTAACACCAGCTACCGTATTCGCGGTATAGGTAATGAAGGCAACATCCCCACCTTTGAGCCAGCAACCGGTTTGTTTGTCGATGGCGCATTTAAGTCCCGTTCAGGTCTGGGCTTGGGCGAGCTTGTGGATGTGGAGTCGATTGAAATTCTAAAAGGGCCGCAGAGTACGCTGTACGGAAAGAACGTTACCGCTGGGGTAATCAGTGTGAATACCAAGCGGCCGGGGCAAGAACTTGAAGGCTCTTTGGAAGTTAGCGGTGGAACTGACAATCTGCGCCAGATTAAAGCGGGAATCAATATTCCGCTTACGGATTCACTTTACACCCGGTGGGGCTTGGCGGGTACCAAGCGTGATCCGGTACAAGATAATATCAGCGGTGACGATGGCCGTGAGCTCAATCAAATCGCCATTCGCGGTCAACTCCAATTTGACTATAGTGATTCGGGTAGTTTGCGCTTTATAGGTAGCTTTGCTGATCGGGATATGAATAGCACCATGGGTGATATTCATTACAGCCAAACGCATTTGAATATACTAAATAATATGCGTGCCAAGCTCGGTCGTGGCGAAATGGCACCAAACGATGCCTACGATAATACCGTCAACCAGGTCGAGCCGACACATTTCGTTCAGGATTCCAGCGACTTTACACTTTCGTTAGAACACGAATTCGAAAATATTACACTAAATATGCTTGGTACTTACGAGGAGTACGAAGCGAACCTGGATTACAACACGGTTTCTCAAACTCCGTTTAATTTAATCTCTTTCCTCGATTCTCAGCAGGGTGAATCAAACTCTTTCGAAATACGTATTAGCAATAATGATGCTGATACATTTAGCTGGATCGCCGGCGCATTCTACTTCAAGAGCGATTATACCCGCGGTGATGCAGACGAGGGCGAATTTGCGCTGCTGGACGATGTCGATGAGTATGGCGCGGCGGTGGGTGCAGAGTTGGCTCGCAACATTACTGGCAATCCAGACGCGGCTGTACCAATCCTCGATGCGGCGGGCAATCTGCTTACTACCTTGCTTCCCGGTTTACCGCTGCTGGGGTCTCCTGGCGACAAAGGCTATTTCACTGGCAAGCAGAGCACGGAGTCTTTGGGGCTTTTCCTGCACACGACTTATTCGATTGCCTCCGATCTGGAGCTAATTGCAGGGATTCGCTATTCCTATGAGGAAAAGAGTGCCACTTTTGTCAATGATCGGGATTTGACGCTCGACACCTGCCTGCCACCCCACGAAATAGACCTCGACCCGTTGTTAGGTCTAACTAGCCTTAATACTAATTTTATCTGCTTATTGACGCCGTTAGATAATAATTATGCCGGAGATGATACGTGGAGTGATCTGACTGGAACGCTTTCACTTAGCTGGTTTCCGGTTGAAGATACCCTGTTGTATGCGACGATATCGAGTGGTTTTAAGGCGGGTGGATTCAACCTTGAATTTGGCGAGTTCGATGGTGATTCTGAACGAAAATACGATCAGGAAAAGGTTACGCATTTTGAAATCGGTGGTAAATCAGAGCTTTTCGATCGCCGTATGCGTTTGAATGCAGCGTTGTTTTCAACGGCTTATGAGAACTATCAGAATGCAACCTTCGTTGGTTTGCAGTTTATTGTTAACAATGCCGAAGAGGTAGTGGTCGACGGCCTTGAGCTAGAGACAACATTCCTCGCCACCGAAAATCTCAGTTTAACGGCTGCTGCGACCTATCTAGACGCGCGTTATGAAGAGTATAGCGCTGGTCCGTGTCACTATTCCGCGACGCCGGATAATGGTCAGTTTTGCACCGCCGATGGAGAGGGTATTCCCTTTGCACCAGACCTTTCAGGTAGCTTGATTGCGCAGTGGACGCAGCCCCTCTTTGAGGGTGATTTTTACGCACGCGTAGCCTATCTGTATACCGGCGATAACCTGCCTAGCTCAGATCGCGATCCGCGTCATGCCCGTGATCCGTACTTCTTACTTGACGGTCGAATTGGCTGGCGCAATGACAGCTTCGACATTGTTCTGTGGGGTAAAAACCTGACGGATGAAACTTATCTGGTTCAAGGCGCAGCGGCAAATATAGCGACCACAGTCGACACAGCCGCCAATTCTCAAGAGGGGAGTTATCAGACCTTTATTGGGGAGTCGCGCACTGCTGGTGTAACGCTACGGATGTTCTACTAGTTACTAATTTAATACTGGGCGCTCGGACAAATTGGGCACTCTTTTATAAGGCAATATTAAAACTATAGGTGAAAATAATGAAGAGTTTTAAATATAGTGCTATCGCTGCTGCGGTGCTGGTTTCGTCCATTTCTCAGGCAGAAAAACTCACCCTCGAAGAGGTGGTGGTGACCGCCCAGAAAAGAACAGAAAGTATGCAGGACGTTCCGGTATCAGTGAGCGCTCTAACGGGTGACGATCTGTCTAATACGGGCTTTAGAGACGTTGGTGATATTGCCGCGCAGGTACCCTCTTTAATGGTGACCACTAATGCCTCTCCCCTTAATACTAGTTTCCGTATTCGTCGCATCGGCAACGAAGGCAATATCCCGACCTTTGAACCAGATACCGCATTGATTATAGATGGTGCGTTTCGGTCTCGCTCTGGCTTGGGGCTGGGCGATTTAGTGGATGTAAAATCTGTTGAGGTCCTAAAAGGACCGCAAAGTACGCTATACGGTAAGAATGCCGGTGCTGGCGTTGTGAGTATCACAACCCAGGGGCCGACTCAGGATCGGGAAGGATCCGTCGAGGCTAGCGTGGGGTCTGATAATCTTCAGGCCGTGAAAGCGGCGATTAACGTGCCGGTATCTGATCGCTTGAGCACGCGCTTGAGTGTGTCTGCTACTCGTCGCGATCCACTGGTGGACAACCGCAACGGCGAAGACTTTGATAACCTCGACGGCAAAGCTGTGCGCGGTCAGCTCCGCTTCGACGCAACGGAAAACCTGAGTGCTCGGTTGATTTTAGGTCATGTAAAAAGAAACATGAATCCGATGATGGGTGATACGTATTCCAGTCCGGCACAGCTTGCACTTATTCAGCAAGCTGGTGGTGAGATCCGAAATAATAACCCCGAAGATCGCGTAGTCGAGCAGTCTGATCGCACGGTATTTGATCAGACTGCGAGCGATGGTGTTTTAGCTCTGGAATACAATGGTGAAGGATTTAACCTGACATCGATTAGTTCTTTCGAGGATTATGAGGCTGACGTTCGATTAAACGGCGTTGAACAATTGCCGCTTAATTTAGTGAAGTTTAATGACTTGCAAAAGGGCGATTCATTTTCTCAAGAATTTCGTTTTGCTTCTGAGGATGACGCCACAGTTACATGGCTAGCTGGCTTATTTTATTTTGAAAACACCCTCGCGCGCGGCGATAAAGGGCGGCCTGAATTTCTATTAGAGTCTGATATAGAAGAGTATGGTGACGCTGTGGCTGAAATGGTGCTGGGCGTGCCAACTCCAACAGACTTGCCAGTTCTTGGGGTCGAAGGCGATCGTGGTGATTTCTATGCGGTTCAGGATACTAGCAGCTTAGGTATTTTTGGTCAGGCAACAGTACCGCTTAGTGAGAGCGTCGAGTTTACTGCGGGGCTACGTTATTCCTATGAAGAAAAGGATGCGAAAATTACACAAAGTAATCAAACATCAGTGGCCGGTTGCGTGCCGCCACTAAATCGCAACCTTATTTGCACCCTAGCTCCAGATGGTAATAATTTTGCTGACGACGATAGTTGGTCCGCTGTTACTGGGAATATGAATATCAGCTATTTTATGAACGACGAAACCATGCTCTATGGTTTGATCTCTAAGGGTTTTAAAGCCGGCGGTTACAGTTTGCAGAACGGCGGCGCGACTGCAGAAATACGTTCTTTTGACGAGGAAGATATTACTAATCTCGAACTAGGCTGGAAGACAGAAGTCTTCGACCGCCGCGGTCGTATTAACGGCTCGATCTTTCATACTGAGTATGAGGATTTCCAGAATGCGAGTTATGTCGGTTTAGTATTCGCGGTCAATAACGCTGAGAAGGTCACGGTCGACGGTATTGAGCTCGACTCCACTTGGTTGCTAAGTGAATCGCTGACCATGAACCTGAACTTAGCTTACATAGACGCCAAGTACGATAAATATAGCGGCGGTCAGTGTTTCTATGGGCGCACTCCTGATAATGCATTGGGTCAGTGCGACTTGAGTGGCGACAATCTACCCTATGCGCCTAAGTTGACTGGAAATGTTGGGCTAACCTGGGAGCAGCCTTTGGCGAGTGGCGATCTCTATGCTCGCTTGGACTACCGCTACATGGATAAAGCCAATTACAGCTCTGAGCTAGATCCGCGTCATGAAAAAAGCGCCTATGGCGTCGGTAACTTCCGTCTAGGTTGGCGTAACGCAAGTTATGATGTTTCCGCCTGGGTGAAGAATGTTACCGACGAAACATATTATGCGCAGATTGCTCCGGCCAATGTTGCTACTGCCGTAGATACTGCTGTCGGTTCATCTGAGGGATCTTTCCAGACATTTGTGGGTGAACCTCAGACTTTTGGCGCGACGGTACGATACTTTTTCTGAGAAAACACCTAGGTTTGGGCGTCATTCGGCGCCCTGTTTTACCTCCAATAGCAGCCCCCTTTCTGCCACGTTCCAGAGTTGGTAATTATTTCTGCGCGTCGTTGGCGGCTAACGTTACGTAAGTGTTGAGCAATCGGCGCGGCCATCGAATCCTTAGGCCGAGCCCATGGATTGTTTAATTGCGGTCACCCGCGCAGGGGTTTTGATCAGATTTTGAAGGAGCAGTTCATGAAGAAATTTCTAAGCCCTGTTGACGCGTCTTTCTTGTTTATTGAAGACCATGACTCTCCGGCTCACGTTGCCGGTCTGCAAATATTCTCGCTGCCGCAAGGTGCCGGTCACGATTTTGTGACACGTCTTGTGGAGCGGCTTCGGCAAACCACGGATGTGTCTGAGCCATGGAATCTTCGTTTGGGCCGCGGCTCTATTTCTAAGTTACTAGCAAATTGGGTTGTTGATAGCGACGTCGACCTGGACTATCACGTCCGCCACTTAGCCTTACCCAACCCGGGGGGTGAGCGAGAGTTAGGCATGTTAATTTCCAGATTGCATAGTCACCGCCTCGACCGGCGCCGTCCACTTTGGGAATGCAATGTCATCGAAGGCTTGGAAAATAATCGCTTCGCCATCTTCACCAAAATGCACCACGCTCTGGTGGATGGAGTTAGCGCGGTATCGTTGATGTTGAATCCGCTATCAATAGATGCCGATGTCGATACGCCTGCACCATGGTCCGCACTGGCGATGAAGAATAATTTGTCTCCGCCTAGATCAAGCGTGCCAACACAAAGGTCAATGCTTGCGCGGCTTAGATCTTACGCTACGACCGCAAAGGCTTTTGCGCAGCTCCGTGCTGATGCCAACAGTGCAGAGGGCACACCACTTATGCCAATGCGCGCGCCGAACTCTGTTCTCAATAAACGTATTGTCGGTCAGCGTCGATTTGCCACTCAGCAGGTTGAGCTTGATCGGCTCAAACGGCTGGCAAAAGTCAGCGGAACGAGTTTGAATGATGTCGTGCTGGCAATGTGCAGTGGTGCGTTGAGGCAATTTCTGAAAGAATCCAACGCCCTACCCGATAAGTCCATCACCGCTCTTGTGCCGGTTTCGCTGCGTCGGCCAGGTGACGAGATGGGTGGGAATAGCGTGGGCGGTATTATCACGCGTCTGGGTACGGATATTGCTGATCCGAAGCGCCGTTTGGCACTAATTCATAACGATGCATCGGCTGGTGTTGCACACCTTAAAAATCTGCCCAGCGATGTTGCGGCGCGCTACTCAAGTTTGTTTATGCTGCCTGTTCTGTTGCAGCTAACGACTGGAATAAGTGGGCATGTGTCGCCTTACTTCAATGTTGTTATTTCAAACGTGCCCGGCCCAAGAGAAAGCCTTTATATGATGGGCGCAAAATTAGAAGGGATTTATCCGGTGTCGGCGCCAACTCAGGGGCAGTGTTTGAATATAACTTGCCTAAGTTATGCCGGTGCCCTGAACTTTGGATTCACCGCATGCCGTGACGCGGTGCCGGGGATTCAGAAGCTGTCTCTTTATATTATTGATGCGCTGCTAGAGCTGGAGAATGAGTTTTCTGAAAGTATGGCATGACGAGTGAATTTAGCTCGCCGCTTGAACGAGTTGGTCTCGCATACTATTGGGTGCTTTGCCAAACCAGCGCTTACATGCATGACATAGAGAGCTTTGTTCTTGATAGCCAAGCATCGCTGCAACGCGGGACATGGGCATGCTTTTTTCCGAAATATAAACTAAGAACAATTCGCGTCGAACTTCGTCGAGTAGCACATTGAACTTTATGTTTTCGTCTTCTAACTTTCTCTGCATTGTGCGCAGGCTGACCGCGTACTTGTCGGCAATCACCTTCAGTTTACAGCGGCCTGTGGGCAGTAGCGATCGAATGGAGGCGCGCAGTTGCGCCTCCAAATTACCGTCGATATCCGAGGTCATTCGCTCAATGTAGTCCGCCAGTATTTTCTTTGTTTTTGGATCGCTTAGTGTGAGCTCTTTATTTAAATCACTAATACGGATGTCCAGGCTAGTGAACTCTTGACCGAAGTACACTGGGCAGCCAAAAAAGCGTCGATAGAAATTAATCGGCAACAAAGGGCTGTGGCTGAAATGGATAGAGTAGGGCCGCGCATTGCTGCCGATCAGTAGTTGCAGGTGGCGAACACCGACACCAATACCCCATTCCATAAGTTGTCTTGCTGCTCCCGCCTGGGTTTCCTGTAACTCATACACTAATGAATACGCATCTTGATTCAGAGGCTGAGAAACAAACTGCAATGAGGGCAAGAAGCTGTGCATATATTTTACTATTGCGTGTATCGCTTCTTGTCCATCTTTACAGTGCTTGGCGATCAGTGCGACGGGCCCCATGCTTTCCGGGCCAATTTCATAACCCAGCTTTAGGCCAAAATCTCTCGAGTTGAGCTGTTCTGCACAGGCTTCCAGTAGCTTGATAAAAGTGAGCGAAGGTAGCGTTGCGTCGTCGCTGTAAAGCTGGCGGTGGGAGATATGGAATTGCTGCAACATTGATCGGGAGTCGCCGCCTAATTTGTCCACCAGCTCTGGAAGGCCATGCAGTGTCCACGCGCGCATATTGCTCATGGTTAGATCTCACTCTGTCGTTAATTTTATTATTTTCATTGGCATTGTATAGCAAGCATGCGGCAGGAGAGTGCAATTTTTGGTTTAGCCCGCTATGCCTGTTTGGCATCTTATAACAAATACATGGCGGGGAAAAGCAAGTTGATATCCCTGTGAATCCTTAGTGTAGAGCCTACAGCTTACGACGTGTTGAAAATACGGCTGTGGCAATTTGCCTATCAGCGTTTTCAGGAATGTCGGAAACATAACTAATCCAAAAACTGCAAATCAGGAGTAAATAAAATGGCTAACTATCCCGTAGTAGTATATGGCGCCAGTGGTTATACCGGCATGTTGATAATGGACTGGTTGATAGATCAGAACATTGGTTTCACAGCGGTTGGCCGCAGTGCCGCGCGTATCAAAGAGATGATGGCTCAGCGTGTTGTTCGTCTTGAGTCGGCGAAGTATGAAATTATTGAAGCTGAGCACGATGTCGATAGCTTGGTTAATGCGTTTAAAGGCGCGAAGGTCGTCTGTAATACGGTCGGCCCATTTATTAAGTTCGGGCTTGTGGCAGTTGAGGCCGCGTTGAAAGCGGGTTGCCATCACCTCGATACTACTGGCGAGCAGGAATATATCCGCAATGTGCGCGATCAGTTTGGTGAGCAGTACCGTCAGGCTGGTCTGCTGGTGTCACCGTCTTTGTCGTATATGTACACCTTCGTTGAAATCGCCGCTGAGCTGGCATTGGAAACCCATGGCATCGATACCCTTGAAACCGTGACTTTGGCGCGCGGGCCCAGGGGAGTAGGCGCAGGCGTCACAGTCGGTTCAACCGCGTCTATTTTTGAAATGTACCGCAGCGAAGCCTGCTATCTATGGGAAAACGAACTTGTTCCTCACGCACCAGATGCGTCATTTAATTTTACCTCGCCAGACTTTATGGAGCCGGTCTTTGGGCTGCCATGGGGTGGCACATCCCTGCCAATCTATTTTGAAAAAGATTCAAGGGTGCGTGCCTGTGTTTCGGGTGTTGGCTTCTACGACAACCCGGTCATGAAAACGGTCCACGCCTTGGGGCAAAAATGGGAAGCTGAATACAAGGATCTTCCTGCTGAGCAACAGGACGAAGTGATAAAGCAAATTGTGGATTCTACGACGCCAGCGATGCCTCCTCGTGAGCGCACAACCATTCAGCGCAGCGTTGATTTTGCAATTGGTCGTGGCCAACTGGCAGCCGTTCGCGCAACCGTGCGTGGTGTGACGCCTTATATTTCCACCGGCGCTCTTCAGGTCGCAGGCGTGATGAAGTTGTTAGACAACGATATAAACTGCGTCGGCTTCGCTTCCGGTAGTAAGGCTTTCGGCCACCGCTACTTGCTGGGCTTCCTTGAACAGCGTGGTCTTGCTACTGCTACAGTTGAAACACTATAAGCAGGGAGGTATTTAACGATGGCAATTATTGATTTCTTCGATCGAGGCTGGCGGATTAATCCTACGGGCACTGCTTATAGTCAGGGTGATCGCGACTGGAGCTTTAACGAGGTTGGCGAGTTGTCTTGTCAAATCGCTAATGCCCTGTTGGCTGCGGGCTTTCCCGCAGGCACCAAAGGCGCGGTATGGGCGGGTAACGATGTGGAGTCCTGGGCGTGTACCTTGGGCTTGTGGCGGGCCAATATGACCTGGCTGCCGGTGAATGCCCGCAGCTCGGTGGAGGGCAACGCTCAGATTCTCGATAACTTCGACTGCGATATTATTTTTTTCCAGGAGCAGTTTTTAGAAGAAATCAATTCGGTGCGCGACCAGCTTGGCAAGGTCAAACTGTGGATTTGTATCGATGGCAACGTCGAGGGTACGAGCTACTTGCGGGCCTGGTGTCAGTCGCAGCCGGTGACGCGTCCCGATGTTCAGGTGGATATGGACGATGTGGTGATGTTGTCACCTACTGGCGGTACCACCGGGGCGCCCAAAGGCGTGATGAACACCCACCGCAGTACCCAGACGTTTGTCGCACATTTTATGATCAGCTGTAGTTATCACGCCGATGAAATGCCGGTAAACCTAGCTGCTGCACCTATGACCCACACCGCCGGTCTGCTGTCTCTGCCCTGCACCGCTCGCGGCGGTGAAGTAGTCGTGCTCGCTAAGCCCGACGGTGGTCCACTACTGGAAGCGATTGTTAAAAAACGGGTGACGGAATTCTTTTTGCCGCCAACGGTGATCTATCGTCTGCTGGATGTGCCGGGTATTGAAAATCTGGATTTTTCCTCGCTTCGTTATTTCATGTACGGCGCTGCGCCGATGTCGGTGGAGAAACTGAAAAAAGCCATCGAGGTATTTGGCCCGGTGATGACCGGTGGTTATGGCCAGACTGAAGCGCCAGCATCAATTGCCTTTCTACCGCCCGATGAACATTTTGTTAATCAGCGCTTGGCAAATGATGAGCGCCTGTCATCGGTCGGTCGGCCCAATCCGCTGGTTCGAGTGGAAATCATGGATGAAAACAACGCCATCCTTGCTGCAGGTGAGAGCGGAGAAATCTGTGTGCGCGGTGACCTGTTGATGAAGGGCTATTACAAGGCGCCTGAGAAAACGGCGGAAACGATTGTTGATGGTTGGCTGCATACGGGTGATATCGGCCATATCGATAGCGACGGTTATCTGCATATCACCGACCGCAAGAAAGACATGATTATCACCGGTGGTTTTAACGTCTACCCCAGTGATGTAGAACAAGTGTTGTGGAGCCACCCGGCCGTGCAGGACTGTGCGGTAATTGGGGTGCCGGATGCCGATTGGGGAGAAGCGGTAAAAGCCGTTGTCGAGTTGAGCAAAGGCGGTCAGGTTAGCAGCGAAGAGTTGATCGCATTGTGCAAAGAAAAGCTCGGCAGTGTTAAAGCACCTAAGACAGTCGATTTTGTCGAGTCTCTGCCACGCAGCCCTGTTGGTAAAGTGTTGAAGAAAGATTTGCGTGAGCTGTATTGGACTGATGCGGAACGTCGTATTTAAGATTACGAACAAAAAAAATAAATAAGAGGACATTTGATGTCGATATATTCTGGAAAAGTCGCAGTAATAACCGGCGCCGGTTCAGGGATTGGTCGCGCGCTGGCGCAGCAATTGGCCACAGAGGGGGCGCGGTTGGCGCTGTCGGATATTAGTGAACAGGGCTTGGCGGAAACCTGCGCGACTCTGCCAGCAAACTGCGATCATCGCGCTTATGTGGTGGACGCGTCCTCCAAGGACGCTGTTTACTCGCATGCGTCGGATGTTGAACGGGACTTCGGTGCCGCACATTTCGTATTTAATAATGCCGGAGCTACCGTGGTGGGCACCATCGAACACCTCGATATCGATGAAATTGAATGGCAGTTGGGTATCAACTTGTGGGGCGTGATTTACGGTTGCAAGGCCTTTTTACCAATAATGCGCCGTCAAAATGAGGGATGCTTAGTCAATATCAGTAGCGTGTTTGGTTTGGTTGGCTTTCCCGCTCAGGGTGCTTACAACATCTCAAAATTTGGTGTGCGCGGTTTAACTGAGTGCCTGTGGCAGGAGCTGGAGGGAAGTGGAATTCGCGCAGTTTGTGTTCACCCCGGCGGTATCAAAACCAATATCGAAAAGGCGGGTCGGCGATCGCGCAACGCAAGTGAAAAAGAGGCAGTTTTTTCCGCGGCTGCCGACGCCATGTTGCGAACGCCACCAGAGACCTGTGCGGCTGACATCCTAAATGGTATTCGCCGAGGTAAGCGCCGGATTCTCACTGGCTACTTGTCGAGAACCTTGTTCTGGTTGTCGCGGATTTTGCCAAACCACTATCCTCGCGTGATCGCTCTGCTATCACCCTGATGCTTCAATTCGTATCGAGAGGAATACATTATGAGTGATATCTACATAGCGGGTATCGCGATGACGGTGTTTGGTCGTCATCCAAACCGCAGTCTTGAAGATTTAGCTGGCGAAGCGCTTAACGGCGCGCTTAAAGACGCCGGTTGCAGCGTGAAAGATCTGGGTGTGGCGTATTACGCTGGAATGACTAACGGCCCATTGCAGGGGCAGATTTCTATCCCTGGGCAGGTGGTATTCAGCAAGATTGGCGTAGAGTCAATTCCAGTATACAACGTTGAAAACGCCTGTGCTTCGGGTAGCTCCGCTGTAAACTTGGCCGTGCAGAGCCTGCGCGCGGGCACCTGCGATGTCGCGCTTGCGCTAGGCGTGGAAAAAATGAATATTCCCGACAAAGTTAAGGCGATGTCAATTTTTGAGGCCGGTTGGGACGTCTCTCGCGCTGATGAAAATTTTGAGAATTTGCGCCGTATGGGCGAGGGCGTCGAGATACCGCCCGGCAGCGAATCCGACAAACCTTACAGCCGCTTTATGTCAATCTACGCCGGCTTGTGTCGCTACCATATGAAAACCTGGGGCACCACTCAGCGCCAAATTGCAGCGGTATGTGCAAAGAATCACCAGCACTCAGTGCACAATCCCTACTCGCAGTTTCGCAAGCCCTTTACGATTGAAGAAGTATTGGCGGCGCCACCGATTACCTATCCCATCACGTTGCCGATGTGCGCACCGCTGAGCGATGGTTCAGCTGCTGCGATACTTTGTACCGAAGACGGTTTAAAGCGTATCGGTGCAGATCGCTCTCGCTGCATTAAAGTAGCGGCCAGTGTGATTCGCAGTTTCAGTCATCGCAGTCTTGAGGAGTACGATAAAAACGTCGGCCACCTCGCTGCCAAACAGGCCTACGAACAAGCAGGTGTTGGCCCCGAGGACATGGATGTGGCAGAAGTGCACGACGCCTCGGCGATGGGCGAAATCATTCAGTCTGAGAATCTGGGTTTTGTGCCCTTTGGCGGCGGTGGTCCAGCGGCGGAAGCCGGCGAATTTACCTTGGGTGGTCGCATTCCCATCAACACATCAGGGGGGCTGGAGTCCAAAGGTCACCCACTGGGTGCAACCGGCATCGGTCAGCTATACGAATTGGTGACTCAGTTACGTGGTGAGGCGGGAGACCGTCAAGTGCAGGGTGCACGGTTTGCCATTCAAGAAAACGGCGGCGGCTTACAAGGTATCGAGGAAGCGGCCGTCGCTATTCATATTTTAAAAAAATAAGGAGTGTAAAGCATGACCGATAGTCAGATTCGTCTACTTTTTAAAGTGAGCGCCATTTTCAACTGGGCAGCGGCAGTAATTTTATTTTGGGCCTCAGGCATTGCTGCGGGCCTAGGTATTGAGCCAGTTCCAAATGGCAACGCGTATGAATTGATTGGTGTTCTCGCTATCGCCATGTTCGGCCTCGGCTACTGGTGGGTTTCGCAGAATCCTAAAGCCAATTTAAGTATTGTGAAGCTAGGGCTGATCTCCAAGCTGCTGGTGGTTTTCGTCGTCTACTCTTGTTTATTTGCGGGTACGGCGAATGTGAACTTGGCAATTTTAGTAACCGGTGACCTTATTTTTGCGTGCTTGTTCGGTAAGGCTCTTGCCGATCTAAAGCGATCTTAATACTGAATTTTAATGCCGCGATTTTCGTGGGTTTCAGAATGTGTATACAAGGCAGAATTACTGTTTGTTGTCTTGTATACACCATAAGTGAGAAACGTATTGTGAAGAATAAATTCAACAAAATAATACAACTAGTGAGTTCCGCGTTCGTTGCGCTAACAGTGACGATGAGCTATTCCATTCCTGCTTTCGCTGAAATAAGCCCTGGCTACAACCACGAAATTCCCAGTCAATTAATGACCCAGGATAAAGTCAAAACGAGCATCGGTACACTACGCTTTTTTGATGGTTTACCCAGTGCCGATACGGTCGATAAGCTTTACGATAATCTCGATCTGTTGCGTGGCATTGAGACCTTTCTTAGCGGCATTCCCGCCGCGTCGGTCGAAAGTTTAAGGCGCGGTATTACGGGTATGGGTGCAGACACCTCAAACAAGACTATTATCTTTGATGAGTTAATGGATTCTAATCCGCTATTTCTTACTGCGAATACAGACACCGTCTATTGCACATCTTTTTTGGATTTACAAAAAGACGGCCCCACTGTTATTGAAATTCCAGCAAAGTCTGGTCCCGGCACCTTAAACGACGCCTACTTTCGGTTTGTTGTCGATATGGGTCTACCTGGACCTGATAGAGGGCGAGGCGGTAAGTATCTGATCCTACCACCGGATTATGAGGGTGAACTAAATCCAACAGCTGCTGGTGTTGAAGCGGAAATAAATGGCCAAAAATATTTTATTGTCAAATCTACCAGCTATGTAAATCTTCTTATTCTCCGTGGATTTTTGGTAGACGGTAAGCCAGATTCCGCTACCGCTATGTTTAAAAATGGCCTTAAAGTGTATCCGCTCTCACTGGCTGAAAATCCACCAAAAATGGAATTTATAAGCGGCTCTAAGAAAAGTTGGAATACGATTCACGCCAATAACTTCGAGTTCTATGAAGAGCTGCACACGGTCATTGAACGTGAACCGGTGTCGATGCTAGATCCGGAGTTGCGCGGACTATTCTCGGCAGTAGGAATTCAAAAGGGCCAAGCCTTCAATCCTGACACAAGAATGAAAAAAATTCTGACAGAAGCGGCTGTCATTGGCAGCGCAACAGCCCGCGCTATTGTATTTCGTCCACGCATGGCGGAGTTTGCATACTACCCTGGCAGTGCATGGGGAACGGGATTTGTCGGCGGTGATTACCGCTGGCTAAAAGACGGTGGAGAAGGTGGTCGTTATTTAGATGCCCGCACCATGTTTTTCTATCAAGCTACCGTTAATACCCCGGCAATGGTTTGGAAGATGGTAGGGGTAGGTTCACAGTATGCCTTGGCCGCCTTAGATAAAGAGGGAAATTATCTTGATGGTAGTAAAAATTATCGCTTAAACATTCCAGGTAATGTGCCGGTAAAGGACTTCTGGTCAGTGGTGGTTTACGATCCGCAAACACGTTCAGAGCTTCAAACAACGCAGCCGTTTCCAAGTAAAAATAATACGCGAGATAAGCTGCTAGCCAATGCCGATGGTTCAGTGGATTTATACTTCGGTCCCAAGCCGCCGAAGGGGAAGGAGGCTAACTGGATAGCAACGGTTCCCGGTAAGGGCTGGTATACAATTCTTCGTCTTTACGGGCCGTTAGAGTCGTGGTTCGACAAATCCTGGCGTCCGGGTGAAATTGAGTTGCTGAAGTAAATGTGGCGTGAGTATCATTATTTTGGGTGAGAGCGCCTAATTTAAACTGTATTTCAAACGCAGCTTAAATTAGGCGCGGCAAGCTAGCGCTTGATGCTCAATACCGGCTTGATCACTTTGCCACTGACGGTGTCCGCCACCGCCTGATTAATGTCTTCAAAGGCATAGCGTGTGACGAGTTTTTCCAGTGGCAGTTGACCGGCGCGATAGAATTCAATCATGCGGGGGATAAAGTCGCGGGGTACTGCGTCGCCTTCTATGGCGCCGCGTATTTGTTTTCCGGTAGCCATTAACAGCCCCATATCAATACTGAGTTGTGCGCCAGGTTTACCCACACCGACACAGACTAAGCAGCCTCTCGGTTTTAGGGTTTGAAACGCCGCGTCGGCAACGGCGGGTACGCCGGTGGTGTCGAGGGCGTAATCGATACCGCCGAGTTGTTGCAGTGCCTTTAGCAGAGACCCTTGGTCGCCTCGTATGCAGTGCGTTGCACCTAGTTCGCGGGCCATCTCTAGTCTGCTATCCATAATATCGACAGCGATAATAGGACTGCAGCCCGCTATTTTTGCCGCTGCGATGGCAGACAAGCCCACAGTGCCGCAGCCGAGAATGCATATGCTGCTGCCGCTTTCCGCGGCCATGCTAAGCAGTACCGATCCCATCCCGGTCTGCACACCACAAGCCAGTGGTGCCATTAAAATTGGGTCTAAATCGTTGGCGAGTGGCACCATGTTTTGGGTGGCGGCGATGGCGTGACTGGCGAATGACGATTGAGCAAAGAAGTGGCCGGTGATGGCGTTGCCGTGTTGGCTTATGGGTGAGCTGCCATCGGTGCGGCTGCCAAGTACCTGATACACCAAACCTTGATCGCAGTATCCCGGTGCTGCGCGGAGGCAGTTCTTGCACTGGCCGCAACTGCCAAAGCTCATTAATACGCGATCACCGACAGCAAATTCACTGACGCCTTCACCTAGTTGCAATATGCGACCCACACCTTCGTGACCCAGTACGGCCGGCAGTGGTACAGGCATATACTGGTCGCGAGCGGCGATGTCAGTATGACAAACGCCTGCCGCTTCTACTTCTACCAATACTTCATTGGCCCTGGGTGAATCTAGCTCGCAGTCTTCAATACAAAATGCCCCACCTTGTTCTTTTATTACTGCGGCTGAAATTTGCATTCTGTTAGTACCTCAACGTAGTTATTTTTAATAAAAAAAGCCCCGCCAAGAGACGGGGCAGGGAGCGGGCAATTTTCTTTTTTGGGTTTAGCCTACCGCGAGCATGGTAATGCGATACCTGCCCGGGGCTTGCCCAAACCAGCGTTTAAAGGCTTTTTGAAAAGCGCTTTGATCACTAAAGCCCAACTCCGCAGATATATCTAAAAGTCCCATATCGTGATCGGCAATAAGCTTGCGTGAGCGTTCTTTTCTCGCATCGTCGACCAGACATTTAAAATTGGTAGCGGTGTGATTTAAACGTCGCTGCAGAGTGCGAGGCGCAAGGCTAAGATCGGCGGCAACATCCTCTAAGCGCGGCACGCCCTCGGGAAGCTGGCGAACAATGCAGTCCATCACATCGCGAATAACGCGGTCCTCTAATTGCAGATTGGCCAGTTCAGCGCGGGCAGCTTGCACCAGCGATCGGTGAATCGCAGTATGCGGGAAACGAGTTGGTCTATCCAGAAAATGACTATCGAATTCCACGCAGTTGCTGTGGCTGTTGTAGTGCACAGGAGCTTCAATAATGCGGGCGATTTCTTCTGAGTCGGCGGGGCCTTGGTGTGAAAAATGGATTTCACGCTTGCTGCACCAACGATCCAACAAGGGCTTGTTGGCGCGGTACCAGCTGGTAAAAAAGAATTCAATGACTTGCCTTGAGGGCGCTTGGCGCGGCGGCAACTGCCAGCTCAGACGCGCCAGGTCATCATTAATGGGATTGAAGTTGACGTCGCCGTGGTCAATGAGCAAACGTGAGAAATCTACCACTGCATTGACCGCTTCCCGCGTGCTGGGTGCACTCATACCTAAATAGTTGACCATCCCCCAGGCTTGCTTGGAGCTGTGCGCGCCTGCGTGGGCACCAAAATAGTAATCGTTTAGCAATTGGCTACCGGCATCTAATAACATCTCAAACAGGCGCAGTGGAAAACGGCCATTGTCGGTGAGATGCTCTTCTGGTGTATGCCGCATTACGGCATGTAGCTGCTGTTTGCTGATACCGTTGTTGTAAAGATACTCTAACGTGCTTTGTAGATACTCGTTGCAGACGGTGGGTGTACGCACAACATTTCTCCTCTGGCGCATCACATTCGCTAGTCGCTGCGATGCATTGTTATTCTTCGGGCGGCATGGTGCCGCTTGTGGGGAGTACATTAGCAGCAATAAACTGTCCTCAACGACTCATTGATATCATTATTGGCCACAACCAGTTATCATTTTCGTCCAGGCAATAGAAAGGTCAGAGCGTGCAGCTTTTTGAACTGGAACATATGGGGCGAAGGCGCTTGGCGGCCGTGCGGGATATTTTGCAATCCCGCTACCCCCAAATCGATATCCGTCAGCTGGCGATGGACTGTGGTGTTAAAACCGACTGGTCGCAAGCCACGAGCGAGAGCCGTAGCTTGCAGGCGGCACTGCGGGCATTAACACTGCTGCGCAATGGGGCGGTACCCGATATTGCCTTACAAGTTGGCGATCAAGCCCAAATTACCGACTCGGGTTTGCTGGGCTATGCTGTTTTGACCGCGCCCACGGTCTTGCAGGCAGCGCGTATTACCAGCCACGCTTTGAATCAGTCGAACTATTTATTGCGTAACAAAATCGTTATGTCCGGAGAGCACGCCCGCACGGTATTTACTGTGGCGGGGTCGGCGCGGGAGCAAAGCGAGCTGATTCTGGAAATGAGTATGATCGCCGTATGGCGCTGTATACAGGCTATTATTCCCAGCGGCCGCGCAGTGACGCCGAGCTACGTCACCTTTAATTTTCCGCCACCGGTCTATAAAGACCGCTTTACTGAATTGTTTGCCTGCCCAATTGAATTCAATAGTTCACACTCGGTTTTGGCGATGCCCAAGTCGCTGGTGCACGTAAATATACCGTCGGGTAATGCAGAGTTAATTCGCACGTTTTCTAGTGAGTTAAAACAGCTATTGGGGGACGGCTATCGCGGCAGTAATATAACTGCTCGGGTGAGGCGCGCGCTGCTCGAAAATCCGCAGTCCTGCGCCTACTCCCTTGAGGGCACCGCCAGGCAATTAAAAATTGCGCCGCGCAGTTTGCGGCGTTATTTAGCGCAAAACGGCCACAGCTTTCGGCAGGTCTGTTTAGAAGTGCGCATGCAACTGGCCCAACAATATTTACACAGCAGCAATATGCCCCTAAAGGCCATTGCGTATCAGCTGGGCTATAAGCACGCCAGCAATTTTAATCGCGCATTTTGCGACTACTTTGGCGCGCCGCCAGAAACCCTGCGCCGCCGCCGTCAGGAAACCACCGCCAGATCGGCCAATTTGCCCAGATGATAATCTTGCTGGCCAGCGAGTAACTCCATTACAGTCAGCCGTTTAAAATAGGCGCCGACATTAAGCTCGTCGGTCATGCCAATGCCGCCATGCAATTGCACCGCCTGTTGACCCACATAGCGGGCGCTTTCGCCAAGCTGTACCTTCAATTGTGCCACCGCTTTTTCTTGCTGCTCGCCACCTAATTGCTGGCAGGCGGCCCACAGTAGTGAGCGCAATTTTTCTGTGGCAATGACCATATCGGCGAAGCGATGTTGCAACGACTGGAACATCGCCAAGGGCATAGCAAATTGTTTGCGAGTCTTTAAAAATTCTTGGGTAATTTTTAGAAGCTGATCCATCGCGCCAATCGCTTCCGCCGCCATCACCACAATAAATTCCGACACGGCGGTTTTAAGTAGTGTTTCGGCTTCGGTGCCAGTGGCAATAATGGCGTTTGTCGGCACGTCCACATGGTTAAATTTCAGATCCGCAGCGCTATTGCCATCGCTCAGTAAATAGCTGCTCCGGCTAATACCTGCCTGCCGAGCATCTAATAGTAGTAATGTAAGCTCGCCGTCACTGTTGCGGGCGCTAACAATATAGAGTTGGCTCTCGGTTGCCGCGAGTACGGCTTGTTTCTTGCCGTTTAAAACATAGCCATCGCCACGGGCGCCAAGTTTACATTGTGTTAGAAGTGGATTACCCCGTGCACTGGCTTCTTCCCATGCCAGGCTTACTAAAGTCTCGCCAGCAATCAGCCCGGCAAGGTGGTTTTTCGCTGTTCGATTAGTACTTGCGGCTAGCAGGCGCCCCGCAATGGTGACTGGCAATATAGGCTCTAAAACCAGTCCGCGCCCTAACTCTTCAGCAACGGCCATTAAGGAGGGGAAGTCTAAATCCAGGCCGCCATCCGCTTCCGAGAAAGGCAGACCCAGCACGCCGAGTTCGGTTAATTGTCGCCAGTAGTCGGGGCTAAACACGGCCGATTTTGCTACCCGCTGACGTCGCGATTCGTAGTCGTAGTGATCTTGCACAAAGCGACGCAGACTGTCTCTAAACGCATTTTGATCTTCGCTGTATTGATAAATCATGTTTTTTCCTAAATCGGTTTCTGGCGTTTTGACGCTAGTTTAAAAGGTGACTTTATCAGGCGCCCATAACCGCTTTTGCAAGCAAGCTGCGTTGTACTTCGTTTGAGCCGGCATAAATTGAGGCGGCTCGTGTGTTTAGGTAATAGGGCATCGCCAGCATGTCCGCCTCGCTGCCCATGGCCGCGATGTCGCTTCCCACATGCAGAGCTGCATGTTGCAGAGCCAGGGCATCTACGCCAGAAATTTCGAGCTGTAATTCAGAAAAGCGCTGCATCACTTCAGAGCCGAGTATTTTCAAAAGCGAGGCCATTGGCCCTGGATTTTCGCCGTGCTTTAGATTGGCGTTGACGCGTTTTTCGGTGTGTTCAACAGCGCTGATATCAACTTCCAATTTGGCGAGTTTGCGAGCCACGCTGACATCGTCTATTAGTCGCAGCTCATGCTCATTGCGCTGTTGGCAGCGCGTGCGCAGGCGTTCAAACGCGGGTGTTAACCACGCGCCAAAGGTGCTTCCGCCGCGTTCAAATTCCAACACGTATTTTGCAACGCTCCAGCCCTTGTTCTCTTCGCCAATACGGTTGGCCTTGGGTACTCGCGCGTCGGTGAGAAATACTTCGCATTGCTCGGGTTCGCCGTCTAAACCGATGATGGGTCGTACTTCAATGCCGGGTGTGTTCATATCTAACAGCAGGAAACTAATGCCTTGCTGGGGTTTGCCTTCGCTGCTGGTGCGCACCAGCGCAAACATTTTATTGGCGTGGTGGCCGTAGGTTGTCCAGGTTTTGGAGCCGTTTAAAATATAGTCGTCGCCGTCACTATCGGCGCGGCATTTTAACGCAGCTAAATCGGAACCCGCGCCGGGTTCTGAATAACCTTGGCACCAAAAATCGTCGCCAGATAACATGCCGGGTAAGTATTTGGCTTTTTGTTCTTCGCTGCCAAAGCCGATAACGGCCGGTCCCACCATTTGAATGTTTTGTGGTAAAACCGGCGGCAATTCCAGGCGATTACATTCTTCAACAAAGATATAGCGCTGATGGATACTCCAGCCTGTGCCGCCGTATTCCACCGGCCATGCCGGTGCCACCCAACCCTTGTTGTACAGAATTTTTTGCCAGGCCATCGCCTGCTTAAAGGGTGCGAAGACGCTGGTAGTTTTGCGGCCCGCTTCGCGAATTTCTGCGGTGGCGGCGCTCTCGAGAAAGTCGCGAACTTCAATGCGAAAGGCGTCGAGTTCACTAAACTGATTAGACATCATCAATTTCCTGCTAGCTTGGAGTTGCGAATTAACTGAAGCCCGCCGCCATGGGCGGCAGATCGGGGTTCGTTGATGCGAAGAAAACGTAACACTTCAAGTTCAAAATATTGGCGCAAATCGCTTTCCAGGGCTTCTGGATTCCGGGTTTTTGTATTCACGTAATTCAGCAGCGCTTTGCCCACTGCGCGCAACTTTTGGTCTTGATAAAAGCGGCAGCCCAATTCAATGCTATCTGACTGAACTTCGAGTACCGAGACTTCAACGCGGAAGTCTTGACTGACGCGTGCTGCGGATAAAAAATCCAATTGCATCGAGGACGCGTGCCACTTGCCCTTGCGAGCTTCGGTACTCGGCAGGGCTGAATTGACTTCAGACAAATAGCGAAGGCCTGCCTGTTCAAAGCAGATCGACAGGAGGGTGTTGTTTAGTCGCCGTCCTTCAGTGTCATTGAAATCAGATTGCGCAAACGTAAAGGTTTTCATAGCTTTTTCCTCGAACTGCTCGCCGGTGCGTAGCCTTGCCTTTTTAGTTTGCGATCACCATGTTCGCTAAGCGCTTGCTTATAATAGCCTCTGCTTCACTTACCATGCGCTCGATTAATACTTGGCAGCTAGGGATGTCGTCAATGAGTCCCATAACCAAACCGGCGGTCCAGACACCGTCGTCGGTATCGCCTTTTTCGAGGACATTTTCGCGGCCGCGCTTGCCAGCAACCAGTGGTTGGAGTTCAGAAAAATCGGTGTCGCCGGGTTTCGCTTCAATATCCAGCACCTGACGGGCAATGTGATTTTTATAAATGCGCGCGGTATTTTTTAAGGTGCGGAAAATAAGTGCGGTATCCAGCTCGCTGCTCTCTACCATCATTTGCTTTACATTGTGGTGTACGGGCGCTTCGACGGTGGCGACAAAGCGGGTGCCCATATTCACACCTTCGGCGCCTAAGGCAAGGGCGGCCGCAAGCCCCTGGCCATTGCCGATACCGCCGGAGGCGATCATAGGAATAGTCAGTTTGGCCGCTGCGCAGGGCAGCAATACTAAATTGGGAACATCGTCTTCGCCGGGGTGGCCGGCACATTCAAAGCCGTCCACACTCGCTGCGGCGCAACCAATTGCCTCGGCTTTTAAGGCGTGACGAACCGAAGTGCATTTATGAATTACTTTTACACCAGCGGCGTTGAAGGCCGGCATAAAATCTTCTGGGCTGCGGCCGGCGGTTTCCACCACTTTTATGCCTTCTTCAATAATGACCTTGGCGTACTCGTCGTAGGGAACCGGATTGATGGTCGGCAGCAACGTGAGGTTAACGCCAAAGGGCTTGCTGGTCATTTCGCGGCAGCGACGGATTTCATTGCGAAGGTCTTCCGGGGTGGGCTGGGTTAGCGCAGTAATAATACCCAAGCCACCGGCATTGGAAACGGCGGCCGCTAGCTCGGCCAGACCGACCGCCATCATACCCCCTTGAATAATCGGGTGCTCAATGCCCAGCATGTCGGTTAATCTTGTCTTAATCATTGGTAAATCCTTAGTCCAGCGTTGTGGTTACGTTGCTTGGTGATTATTCCGCTCTAACACCTTTGCCATTGCCTGAGCACTCTAAGCAAATGCCGCCGAGGCAGACAGGTCGGTGCGCGACAATACTTGTCCAATGGCGTCAGCGGACAGAATACGGCCCCAGAGTCCGCCTTGGCGCCCAGCGACAAGGCTTGGCGCAGCTCACCAATCCTCCTGTGTCTTTCGCATTGCAAAATGACACGCTGAAAATAATGAGCAGAGCAGAGGCTGACGATGCTGATTCACCACATGATTGAATACAATGCCCAGAACTACTCTGCGCAGAATGCCTTGCGCTTTGGTGGGCAGGCCATCACTTATGGGCAGTTCAATGCTCGCGCAACGGCGTTTGCGGCGGGTCTGCAAGGGCTTGGTTTAAAGCCGGGAAGTCGCCTGGCGCTGCTGGCAAAAAATGGTCTTGAGTATCCACTGCTGCTATTGGCTTGCTTAAAAGCGGGCATCACCTTGGTCCCGCTAAATTATCGACTAGCGCCTATGGAGTTGAGTTACATACTCAGTGACAGCAAGAGCGAAATGCTGGTGGTGGGGGATGAAGAGCTGATAAATGCGGCGGCGCAATCAGATGCGGTTGCGGGTATAGCGCTTCGCTTTCACTGCGGCGAGGCCGAGGGTGATTGGCGAGCATTGGCGGAATTAGAAACCGATCCAGCGCTGTTGTCGCCCCATCATGGCAGCGAGCAAGACACGGTTTTGCAGCTGTACACCAGTGGCACTACCGGTTACCCCAAGGGAGTTATGGTTGGTCACAGGCAGCTTAGCGACGGCTATATCATGACCAGTCAAATCACCCCGCGGCGTCAAGTCGGAGACAGTGGCATTATTCCTCTGCCGATGTTTCATGTGGCGGGAATGGCGGCGACTCTGTATTGGTTGTGTAACGGCATGACGGTGGAATTAATGGCAGACTTTATTCCCCAGCAGGTGGTCGACGCCATTGTCAGCACCGAGCGCTGTGATATTGTTTTAGTGCCAGCGATGATTCAGGCGATACTCGCGTTTGTTCCCAATATACAAGATTATGATTTCTCCTCCCTTAAACGCATTACCTATGGCGCGTCGCCGATTTCCTTAGAAACTTTGCAAACCGCATTGAAGATTTTTAATTGTGATTTCGTGCAAGGCTTTGGCATGACCGAGCTGAGCTGCATGGTGCTGTGTTTACAGCCCAGCGATCATCAGCGCGCTTTGGCGGGTGAGCCAAATTTGTTGCGCAGCTGTGGCCGACCCCTGCCCGGCGCTGAGTTAAAAATTGTTGATGAGCAGGGCAATGCCTTGGCGGCTGGTGAAACCGGCGAACTGCTGGTGCGTTCATCGACGACTATGCAAGGTTATTGGCAGCTGCCAGAGAAAACCGCAGAGACAATCGTCGACGGTTGGTTGCACACCGGCGATGCCGGCTATTTGGATGAGGATGGTTTCTTTTATATTCGCGATCGCGTGAAAGACATGATTGTTTCCGGCGGCGAAAATATTTATCCGGCGGAAGTTGAAAACGCCTTGTTCAGTCATCCGGCTATCCAGGATGTTGCCGTCATCGGCGTGCCGGATATTAAATTTGGCGAAGCCGCCTTAGCGGTCTGCGTGCTAAAAGCGGGCGAAGCGGTAGAGGGTGATGCGCTAATCGAGTTCTGCAAAACCCGCTTGGCCGGATATAAAACGCCGCGCCAATACACCTTTGTGCAGGAGCTGCCACGCAATCCGTCGGGCAAAGTATTGAAGCGTATTTTGCGTAAACCCTATTGGGAAAATACTGAGCGTCAGGTAGGATAAACACGTTTTGGTGGCAGCCTACCGCGCGGGCTATCCACGTAAGTGAGTGACTCTAACGTCGTAAATCAGGCGCTATAAGTGCGCGCTGTCCAGTTTCGGTGCGGCGCGAACTCCGGTGCGACTGGATCCTCAATCGAGTTGAGGATGACTAGGTGTGTGGCCGTCATCCCCGATCCATCAAAACCGCGTCATCCCCGACCCCGATCGGGGAACCAGAGTGAGCGACAGCGAATGCCGTTGACCTCAGACGCTAGAAGTACGCACTAGCTAGGTCCGGCGCGGCATGAACTCCGCGGTGACTGGATCCTCAATCGAGTTGAGGATGACGACAGAGGAGCGAGGAAAAAGCAAAGCGCATTGGATTCATTCTCGGCAGCTCGTTACCCGGAGCGTCTATAACTGCGTCATTCCAGACAGTCCAAAACCGCGTCATCCCCGACCCCGATCGGGGAACCAGAGTGAGCGACAGCAAATGCCTTTGACGTCGGGTGCTAGAAGTACGCACTAGCTAGTTTCGGCGCGGCATGAACTCCGCGGTGACTGGATCCTCAATCGAGTTGAGGATGACGGGGTGTGTGGCCGTTATCCCCGACAGTCCAAAACTACGTCATCCCCGGCCCATCAAAACCGCGTCATCCCCGACAGTCCAAAACCGCGTCATCCCCGACCCCGATCGGGGATCCAGAGTGAGCGTGAGCGAATGCCTTTGGCGTCAGACATCCGACCCCCGCCGTCCGACTAAACCCACGCGAATACAAATAGTTGTTCGGTCGCTCGCGTCCCGTATTTCAATACCTGGTTTAAAGGTCAACAACCATCTAAGGGCTTATACCTATTTTTGGCCAGTCCTTGTCTCGTCTGACAATGACTGTCGTCTTGAGCCAATCCCTTTCCTTAGCTTGACACGACAATGGCTCCGTAAATTATAGGCTGCTGTTTTGTATCGGTGGTCTCAGGGAAAAATAATAAATGGGAGCAAGGCAATGTTAAAAGCGATGAAATTTTTTACTACCACGACCTTGGCGGCGGCGATAGCCGGTCTTGGTTCGGCGCATGCTCAAGCGCAATCTGCAGGTGCCAGGCAGCTCGAAGAAGTGTTGGTTACGGCTCAGCGTCGCAGCGAAAGTCAGCAAGATGTGCCGGTAGCGGTAACGGCGGCGAGCCGTGAAGACATGGCATTGGCGCAGGTGGATAGTATTGGCAATATTCAGGCGATCTCCCCCAGTATTAAATTTGATGTCACAAATTCAGCAGCCAATAGCGCCAATATTTTTATTCGTGGCATTGGTACGGTGGGTAATAACCGCTCCTTTGAAGGCGCTGTGGGCGTGTTCATAGACGGCGTATACCGGACCCGTGCAGGGCAGGCCATGCAAAACTGGCTAGATATGGAAAGTTTGCAGGTGCTGCGCGGCCCGCAGGGAACATTATTTGGTAAGAACACCTCGGCGGGTGCGCTGATTATTAGCAGCCGTGCGCCGAGCCTGGATGCAGCCGAAGGTGATATAGAACTCACCCTGGGAAACTACAATAAGCAGTTGTTGCGCGGTGCCTACAATATGCCGATAGGCGAGCGTTCGGCTGTTAGAGTGGCAGGTTTATGGGCCGAGCGCGATGGCTTTATCAAAAATCCAAACGGCGGTGATTATAACGAGTCCGCCCCTCGCGCACTGAAAGCGCAGTGGCTGTTTGAGCCCACTGAGACGCTGAGTTTGCGGATGATTGCCGATTGGTCTGAGTCAGATACCAATTGCTGCTACGGTCAGGTAGATGCGGTCGATGGTCCGCTGCAGGGATATATCGACAATGTGCTGATTCCTGCGCGTGGATTGCAGGCGCCATCGTCTAACTTTGATGATTACGAGCAAGTGCTGAGTAACGATACCGATCAGTCCATTAGCGACGAGGGTGTGCAATTAATTGCTGAGCTTGCCTTGGCCAACGGTGCCATTCTTAAGTCGACAACGGCTTATCGCCGCTGGGAAATTGAGCAGATCGGTATGGATGCCGATTTCAGCGGCGCCAATGTGCTTACCATTAATGAGTCTTTGGAAACCGAGGTGTTCTCCCAAGAGCTCACATTGTCTGGCGAGGTAGCGGGTTTCGGTCCAGTAAAATCCGCTGATTACGTGATGGGCGTTTACTACGCGGACGAAGATATTTTTGCGAATAACGAATTACTGTGGGGTGATCAAGCTCAGGCGTTTTTCGACACCATCATTGGCGCGCCGGGCGCAGTCGATGCCTCAGAAGGTTTGTGGGCTCACCACCACATGCCCGCAGAGAGTCAGTCTTACGCAGCGTTTATGCACTGGAATGTAGATTTCAGCGAGCAGTGGGGCGCGGCAGCTGGTGTGCGTTATTCCAAAGACGAAAAGCGGGGCGCCATCGAAAGGGTGTTTTTTACGCCGACCGCTAATGCCGCGTTCCGCGCCCAAGGCGTTCAACCCGGACCGACCTACGACCAGGATTACAGTGACTCAGCGGTGAGTGGGTCGCTGGCGTTGCAATACCATATTAGCGATGACGTAATGGCCTATGCATCTTATAGTCGCGGCTATAAATCAGGTGGGGTCAATATTGATAACACCGCAGCCGGCGGCGTAGGCGACAACCCTGCAGAGGCTACATGTGCAGGCTTTGGCGACTGTGTGCCTAATGACCCGAGTTACGATTCGGAGTTTATCGATGGCTACGAATTGGGCGTAAAAGCGGAGTACCTGGATCGCCGCGCTCGCAGTAACTTCGCGCTGTTTTATAACGACATGAAAGATCTGCAAGTGGCCCTGTTTAGCGGTACGGCGTTTAGCGTAATCAATGCCTCCGATGCCGAGGTATATGGTGCAGAAATTGAAAACCAATTCTTGCTCAACGATTGGCTGAGCATGAACGTGGATGTAACGTGGTTGGCTGAGGCGCGCTTTGGTGACGACGCTAGCTTGGGAATTCTCTCTGATCGCGAGTTCGCGCAGGCGCCAGAGTTTGCCGGCAATGTTAGCTTTACCGTTGATCAACCGATTAGCGATGACCTGTCATTTAAAGGTCGCGTGGCGGCAATGTACTCCGGTTCGCAGTATACCAACGCCTCAAATAATCTGGAGCGCGACGCTGAGACAGAGATTAATTTCAGTGCCGGAATTCATTCAGAATCGAAAGCTTGGAGTGCGACTCTGTGGTGTCAAAATGCCACTGACGAGCGCTATGTAACACAGCATTTTAACTCACCATTGCAGGGCACTGATGCGAACGCCTATGTCTCTGCACCACGCACCTTCGGGGTGAGTTTCCGCGCGGCGTTCTAACGGCTGATGATTTTCTATCGGCTTCTTCGGGGGCGGTAGTTAACAAGCTGTTTAGACAAGCAACTTGGCAGTCAGTCTCCACTCCGGTGGCTGGCTGCCTTTTTTGTTTGTGCTTCTCTGGTTTTATCATGTGCGGTATCAGCTAACAATTTGTGGCAGTCGGTGCCAATCCTGGTGCACTGCAATATTCCACAATAGCCGCAATGAGAAACGTGTGTCCAGGCGGCTTACGCCGTCGCAGAGACAATAATAAAGATTGGAGTCGCGGTAGATGAAATCGAATCAATTACTTTTACGCATGACGGTTCTGGCCTCAGGATTGATAGCGGCCTTGCCGACAATGGCGCAAACTAGCTCGGGCAGACAGCTCGAAGAGGTGGTGGTGACCGCCCAGCGCCGTTCAGAAAGTATGCAAGATGTACCCGTCGCCGTAACGGCGGCGTCGGCTGAAGATATGGCCATGGCGCAGGTAGATAGCATCGGCAATATTCAGGCGATCTCCCCCAGTATTAAATTCGACGTGACAAACTCGGCGGCCAATAGCGCGAATATTTTTATTCGCGGCATCGGTACCGTGGGAAATAACCGCAGCTTTGAAGGTGCGGTCGGGGTGTTTTTTGATGGTGTATACCGCACCCGCGCGGGCCAGGCGATGCAGAACTGGTTAGATATCGAAAGTCTGCAAGTATTGCGCGGGCCGCAGGGCACCTTGTTCGGTAAGAACACCTCTGCCGGTGCATTAATTATTAATTCTACCGCCCCAAGTCTAGATGTGGTTGAAGGTAGCTATGAATTGTCGGTGGGTAACTACGGCAAGAAAATGGTGCGCGGCGCATTAAATACCCCACTAAGCGATAAAGCCGCATTGCGTATCGCAGGTCTGTGGGGTGAAAAAGAAGGCTTTATCGAAGATCCTAATGGTGGCCAGTATAACGACAGCGCGCCCCAGGCGCTAAAGGCGCAGTTTCTATTTGAACCCAGTGATACCTTTAGTCTGCGAGTGATCGCTGACTGGTCTCAAGAAGAAGCAAATTGCTGCTATGGTCAGGTCGATGTAGTCGATGGTCCCATGCAGGTTTACATCGATCAGCTGACGATGGCTCGTGGCTTAAAAACGGCGTCTAGAAACCTTGAAGATTACCAGCAGGTCTTGAGTAACGAGACGGATCAGCGTGTTGAAGATCAGGGCTTGCAGGTCAACGCAACGTGGCAATTAGATGCCGGTTTACAACTAGGGTCAGTCACCTCGTACCGCGAGTGGCGCATTGAACAAACCGGCATGGATGCAGATTTCAGCGGCGCAAATATATTAGGTATCAACGAGTCACTATCGACAGAGGTGTTCTCCCAGGAGTTTACCCTGTCCGGCGAGTTCCAGGATTTCGGCCCCTTTCAATACGCAGACTATGTATTGGGTGTGTACTACGCCGATGAAGATATCAATGCTGATCACCAGCTAGTGTGGGGCGATCAGGCAACAGAATACGTCACCATTTATGCACCTGCCGGATTGGGTGTGCCGGTAGACTTGATGTTGGCTGCCAGTAATTTAACCGGACTTTTGCAGGGTTTGGGTATTCCAGTTGACGCCCTGCCATTGGCACAGCCTGGTTTAGTCAGTGACATTAATATGCAGGGCACAGGTAAATCTTACGCCGCCTTTATGCATTGGAATTTCGACCTTACCGATGCCTTGAGCATGACTGCCGGTGTGCGTTACTCCAAGGATGAAAAAACCGGTGCGATGCGCCGTCGCTTCTTTACCGCCAATCCCCTGGAGCCATTCCGTTTGCTAGGCGCGCAGCCCGGTCCTGAATACGATTCTGAGTACACCGATTCCGCAGTCAGCGGCCAGTTTGCCTTGCAGTATCAAATCAACGATGACGCCATGGCCTATTTGTCATACAGCCTGGGCTATAAATCCGGCGGTGTGAATTTAGACAACCAGGCGGCGGGCAGTGTTTCAGATAATCCCGCTGAGCCCACCTGTGGCTTGCCTGGCTTAGATGGCGCACCGGCGGGTGATTGCACACCTAATGATCCGCGTTACGAGTCTGAATTTATTAAAGGCTATGAGCTAGGTCTGAAAACAGATTATTTTGGCGGTCGGGCGCGGAGTAACTTTGCCCTGTTTTATAACGACCTCACTGATTTGCAAGTCGCCAACTTCGACGGTTTGGCCTTTAGTATTTTGAATGCACCTGAGGCGGAAGCTTACGGTGCCGAGATGGAAAATCAGTTTGTCCTGACGGATGCACTGACCTTGGGCTTTGACGTTACCTGGTTGCCGGAAGCGCGCTTTGGCGAGTCTGATGCTTTAACCGCAGAGGCGCTGGGTACACCCGCGTCGCTTTCAGGTCGTGACTTTGCGCAGGCGCCAGAGTTTGTCGGCAACTTGTCTTTAAGTTTGGATCAGCCAATTACAAATAACCTGGCACTGCGTGGCCGTATTGCCGCTTATTATTCTGGCGAGCAGTTTACCAACCCCGCCAATAATCAAAAGCGTGATGCGCAAACCGAATACGCCGTCACCTTGGGTATCGAGTCTGCGACCACCGGCCTGTCGGTAAATCTGTGGTGTCAAAACTGCACCGACGAACGCTACGTCACTCAGCACTTTAATTCGCCCTTGCAAAATGTGGGCGATGACTACGACTACAACGGCTATGTGTCTGCACCGCGGACATACGGCGTTACTTTGCGCGGCGCGTTCTAAGACTTAGCTAAGCGCTCCTGAAAACGGTGTTGCGGTGATTTACCTATGCGGTGAGTCGTCGCAGCGCTCGCCATCTTGATAAACACTTTCTGCCACACCGAATTTACAAATGTAAGGACTCACTATGTTGCCACGCCTTTTTACCGAAGAACAAATTATGTTTCGGGACGCGTATCGTAAATTTCTAGATAAAGAAATCGCGCCGAATGTAGAGCGCTGGAGAGAGCAGGGCATTGTCGATCGCGAGGCCTATACCAAGGCGGGCGAGCAAGGCTTTTTAATGATTTGGCCGGAGGAAAAATACGGCGGTATGGGCGATGACGATTTTCGCTTTGAGCAAATCATCATTGAAGAAACCGCCAACGTCTACGCGGGCGATTGGACCAACACCCTACACAGCCGCTTGGTTGGCCCCTATCTATCGCGCTTTGGTAATGACGAACAGAAACAGCGCTTTCTGCCTAAATGCGTTAGCGGTGAATGTATTCTGGCGGTGGCGATGACTGAACCGGATGCGGGCTCGGATCTGGCCGGTATGCGTGCAACAGCAAAAGATATGGGCGACCACTGGCTGTTGAACGGCGCTAAAACCTATATCAGCAACGGCATAAATGCTGACCTCGTCGTTGTCGCCGCAAAAACGGACCCTGACAATAATCCGCATGCGGTTGGGTTATTTTTAGTAGAGCGGGGCATGGACGGTTTTGAGCGCGGCCGCAATCTGAAAAAAATGGGCATGAAGGCGCAGGATACCGCCGAGATGTTTTTCACCGATGTGAAGGTGCCTAAGAGCAATGTCTTGGGCGATCCGCAGAAGGGTTTCATTTATTTAATGCAGGGCTTGGCAGAGGAGCGTTTGATCGGTGCCTGCGGTTTTATTTCTGCGGCGCAGAAAGCCTTTGAAGTGACGCGCGAGTTTGTGATGGAGCGCAAGGTCTTCGGCAAGCCGCTGTCGGTATTCCAGAATACCCAATTTAAACTCGCTGATTTACGCACCGAAATTGACGTTGCGCAATCCCATGTCGACGCCTGTGTGGCCGCGTTTAATATTGGCAAACTCACCGCCGAAGATGCCGCTAAAGCCAAGCTTTATACCAGCGAAGTGCTGGGTCGCATGGTCGACGAAGGTGTGCAGTTGCATGGCGGAGCGGGGTATATGGACGAGTACCCGATCTCGCGCATGTATACCGACGCGAGGATTACCCGCATTTTTGCCGGCACCTCAGAAATCATGAAATTAATTATTTCGCGGGATATATTTTCTGAAAAATTTACCAGCTACATAGACCGCAACTAAGCAGGGAGAAAAGACGATGAACTACGAATGTATAGGCCTTGTTGTGGACGGCGCTGTGGCACACATTAAATTTAATCGCCCCGCCTCATTGAATGCGTTTAATGCGCAAATGCGAGCGGAGTTGCTCAGCGCCTTAATGGTGGTGGATGAAGATGAATCTATTCGTGCCGTGGTATTGGGCGCCGAGGGACGGATGTTTTCATCGGGTGCGGATTTGGCTGAGGGCTTGGGCGGCGCCGAAACCATTGAGCAGCAGATTCTTGAAGAGTATGCCCCCGCGCTAGAAAAAATCACCAACTTAAATAAACCGATTATCGCGGCGGTGCCGGGTGGCGTGGCGGGAATTGGCTGCGCCTTTGCCATGGCCTGCGATTTGATGGTCATGGCCGATAACGGGTATTTGCTATTGGCGTTTACCAATATAGCGCTAGTGCCGGATGGTGGTGCGAGCTGGCAGTTGCTGGGGCGTTTGGGTTACTCCCGCGCATTCCAGGCTATTGTTGAAGGCGCGAAATTGAGCGCCCAAGAGTGCGCGGGCGTCGGTATCGCCAATAAATTAGTCTCTGCCGATAAGGTCGATGAGGCCGCTATGCAATGGGCAAAAGCTTTGGCGGAAAGGGCGCCAATCGCCCTGCGTGAAGTCAAGAAATTACTCCGTCAGGCTGCTGATGCAAGCTATATGGAAACCGTCGCCCTGGAAGCCAAAGCGCAGAATAGGTGCGTCGCCACACAGGATGCCAAAGAAGCGGTACAGGCGTTTATGGAAAAACGCCTTGCGGTTTTTGTTGGCAAATAGTTGGCGGGTATAAGCTTGGATGAGGCGAGCGATAGCTCGCCCTTTTTCGTTTTGCTACGAGAAGCCGTAAATATTATGTTTCTTGGCTAATATGTATTTTCTCGACAGGGTCGCTAGAGTTGTCGCGCTTTTTGGTAAAGATAATTTTTAGGTAAGCCAAGTCGCACACAGCTTTGTACGGCGGGCGCACTCGGAATGACCAGTTTGTCAGTTAATTTCCCCAGTTGTTTTATTAGCCACGTCTCCCAGCTGCGGAGCTTGCCCTCGCTCTCAAGATCGAGTTGGCTTAGTAGTGGCGGCGGCAGCAGGGACACCGCTGCGCGGATAAACATAGCTTGAAAGGGGCGCATAAAAAGTGGCAGCGCTGGGGTTCGATGCATAATGCCCAGAAACTCGCGGTTGACCTTGGTGGCTTCTAATTGGCTGCGGATAGCCTCGAAATGTGCCTTGCACTCTGCTTCGTTGCGGGGGCAGCCGGGGGCGCCGTAAACCGAAGCGCTATTTAATGCCTCTTCGTAAAAGCGGTCGCGATCTGTGGCAGAGACATCTCTGACAAAGGTTCGATACGCCGTGAGAAAGCCGAAGGACGCCGTGGTGTGTACCCAGTTCATTAGCTCGCGCTCTGAGGCGCGGTATTGAATACCATTTTCTGTGGTTCCGCGAATTTTGGCGTGGCGCTGATTTACACCGTGAATAAGTCGCCGTGCTTTAGATTCGGCGCCGTACACCGTAACCATGGCGGCTAGGCCCGTGCGTTTTAGCCGTGGCAGTGGTTGGTCTTTAAACGTGGTGTTGTCCCATACGCCAGCGCGAATGCGGGGTTCGGCAAGTTCTAGCAAAGTTGCCGTTATACCGCCAATAAACATGGCCACCGGATTTTTGAAAACCTGCCAAGACACGGAATCCGGTGACAGCATGGCAGCTTCGCCAGCGGGGGTCAGAAAGTCGGTATCGCGCATGTCTACCTGCGTTGGGGCATTTTCTGCCATATTGTCGATTCTCTTTATATTCTGGTGATGTGGTGTATCGCACTAGATTAAAGAAAAGCCCTATTTTTTTTGGTTTTGAAGAGTCATCGATAGTTACTAGGTGCCAACTCTGGGGGCGTGTGTATTGCGCAGAGCTTGGCCCCCTCGCTAGAGTTAGCAATTATCTATGTTTGCGCGATGAGACGTGACGACAATAATAATGAGGGTAGCTGTGTGATTACCAATACACCTAATTTTCCGTCGAGATTGTTACTTGGCTTCGGTATTTTGCTGACGGCGGGTTTGTCCTTCGCTCAGGATGCTACTAACGCCGCACAGCCAGCCGCCACTGATAAACAGGTTCGTCGCAGTGTTTCGCGACTACTCGAGGAGGTGGTCGTTACGGCTCAAAAACGCCAGGAAAATGTACAGGATGTACCGATTTCTATGCAGGCATTTTCTGGCGAAAAGCTCGATGCCTTGGGTATTACTGATCAAGTAGATTTGCAGCGTATTACCCCTGGTCTCAATGTGACCGAGCAGGTCAGTTATACCATTACCTTTTTGCGGGGTATCGGCACCGATGCCACGATTGCAGCCGACCCTAGCGTGGCGACATACATCGACGGTATTTACTATCCTTTCGCCTCTAATCTCGCGCAGAATTTTGGCGCGGTAGAGCGAATTGAAGTACTAAAGGGGCCGCAGGGTACTTTATTCGGACGCAATGCCACTGGCGGAGCGATTGCCATTCACACTAAGAATCCGGAGTTTGATGGCTTTTCTGGAGAAGCCTTGGCGGAGGTGGGTAGTTTTGGCAGCTCGCAGGGCCGACTGCACGTCAATGTGCCAATTCTCGATGATGTCGCTCTGAGTGCGACAGCCATTTACTCTACTACCGATGGCTATTATGAAGGACGTCACGGCAATCCGCGCCGCGATGTCGGTGGCGATACGGCGAAGGGCTACCGTCTCAAATTCCGCGCGCAGCCCAGCGAGAATCTCGATATCAATTTGGCTGCTGTACATATGGAAATGTACATTGGTGAAGGCAGTACTGGCTATACCTCGGAGCCGTCGGCACTGGGTGCGGTGCTGGGCATTCAGCCTCAGACCGGTTACCACGGCGAAATCGATACGCTTACCGTAAACGATACCGATGCTAACGACGTGTATTACGGCTCGGTGGAGTACATGGCGCCGTGGTTTACCGTCAAGCTGCTGGGCAGTGATCAGCGTATGGACACCACCGGTGTCCGCGACTTTGACGGGTCGGCGCAGCCTATTTCTACCCTCGCCACACCGAGTCAGTACATTGACGCCCAATCTGCAGAAGTGCAGTTTCTCTCTAATGATGAATGGGGGCCAGACTGGTTAGAGTGGATTGTTGGTGGTTTTTACTTTGAAGCGGTTCAGGGTTTTGAGGAGTTAGATTTTTCTCTGTTGGGTTTGGATTTGACCAGCGGCTCTGTCGCGGGCCTGACCTTGCCGTCCCCGCTGGTCAACTTGGTGAATTCGCTGGCGGGTAATAATTTGCCAAGTGGGGCCTTTGATCTTATCGGCTTGGTTGGCACCGAATCGAAGGCGGTGTTTGCGCAGACGACTATCAGTTTTACAGATTGGTTTGACCTGACACTTGGCGGCAGATACCAAGAAGAAAATCGCTATATTGTGCAATCTAGCGCGGGGCTGGATACCGCTGGCGGTCGTCAGGAGCTTTTCGACAATAGCAATTCGGCGACTGATAGTGACGGAAACCCCTACCCCAGTTCTGATCTCCAAAAAGATTTTACGCCAAAAGTGTCTGTTCAGCTGCGTCCTTTCGATGACGACACGATGATTTACCTTTCATGGCAGGAAGCCGTCAAGGCGGCGACCTATAATACCGTGGTGATATATGACCAGCCCGACTATGTTGCGCCAGAAAAATTGGCTGCATGGGAGCTGGGTATTAAAACGACATTTTTTGACGGTGCGGCGCAGTTAAATGCAGCCGTTTTTGAATACGATGTAGAAAATTTGCAGACCTATTACTTGTCTCTCTTTGCGGGTGGCGTTATCAGTTTTCAGAATGCTGGCGCAGCGCGGATTCGCGGATTTGAGTTCGATGGGTTCATGCCGCTGTTGCCGAGTTTGATTAACAACTTGGCACTGCTCGGTGGCATGTCGTTTTTAGATGCCGAGTACAAAGATTTTACCGGCGCCTCCGGTTACGATGAAAATGGCGCGTTTCAGCAAAACCAAAATTATACCGGCAATGATGTTATTCGCACTCCCAGCCTGACCGCAACCGCATCGCTGAGTAAAACCTGGGACATGGATTTCGGCTCTTTGGAATTTGCCGTCGACGCTTATTTTACTGAGGAGTTTTACTACGAGGCCAGTAATCGCGAAGCGTCCCTTCAGGATGCGTACTGGTTGTACGGAAGCCGTTTGAGTTTTCTCTATGAACCGTGGGGGCTGCGTTCTACCCTTAGTGTGCGCAACGTGACCGATGAGCGTTATACCGCAGGTTACTTCGCGTCGGACTTCGGAACTCAGCCAACCTTGGCGGCGCCGCGCTCGTATGCTCTGCAGCTAATCTGGGATTTCTAATTCTAAGGTTGGTCTGTTCAGGGCGAGGGAAACGATTCTTTCCTTTGCCTAAATGAATATTGAGACTCATGTCGAGTCGTCTCTGCTGGTTGTGCAGGCCAAAATACTTTTTTTAGTATCTCGACGTAGTTCTAATTCAAGAAATAAAAACCTCAATTTTTATCTCTGCGATAAATTTTATATATGGCTTGCTTGGGTTGCTGTTGCTAGCAAAAAATAAAATGTATCGCCTGTTATTTGACGCGTCACGGAATGTCATCGCACGCCATTGCGCCTGCTGTTCATCATCGTTTCCATTGGTGTATTTAAAATGAAGTGTCATGCTATTTTCGGTAATTAATAATTCTAATAAATGGGCAGCTTTACTGGCATCGAACCTGGCAATGCATCGATTAATCATTGCGAGTTCACTAGCTGGCTGACAAGTTGTGTTCTATATGGAGAACCGCAATGTATAAATCTCGAATATCGCATAGTCGACAGGCGTCGCTGTGTACCCGCTCAGGTATTCAAAAAATTTTCGCTCTAGCTACGCTGCTAACAGCGAGCTCTGCACAGGCCTTTGTGTTTGATGACGGTGATCCAGATGCCTTGCTGGGAAGCAGTCGTGGCGGCTCCTGGCAGTGGGATTATTGTTACAATAAGCCAGACAGCGAGGCGGTCCCCGTTGATCCGCGAAGCTTGGTTAAACCGGGTTTTAGTCAAAACCGGGCTGTGCATTTCAATGCCTATTGGGCGGAGTGCCACGCTGACCCAGAGGCCGTGCAGGAGCACGCGCATCCGGAAACCTGTGGTGAATTGCGAGAGCAGTTCAACGCGGGGCAGGGCCTGATGGACACGGGCAGTGAAAATGTCGCCGCATTATTTGCGGGTAATAATTATATGGGGCCAGAATCAGCAGGTGGCATTTCTACGTTCTCGGCGCAGCAATACAATAACTTGTGGAAGATATGGGGCGGCTATTTTTCTCGTCCAAATAACTTTGATAGTTTGGTGGCAAACCGCTATGGATCTGGTTTTGCCGAGGGGCGCAATCCTTATCCGCTAACGGGTGAAGATCCTAATCTAAGCAATGGTGGCAGTGGTCAGCTGCCTGAAATGTTGACCCAGTTGCGCAAACCGGATGGCAGCTGGAGTGGACGAATTGGTGTGACCTGTAATGGCTGTCACAGCGGTGAAGTGGGCAGTAAAAACGATGCTCCGGACTTGGGTTTTCAGTTTGGCGGGTCTAGCGCGACCGACCTAAACCTATTTTTGCGTGATATGGCGCCGCTGGGTTACTTCGCATCGGCGGTTACGCCTATCAACCTGACTCAGACACGCGGTACTAATAATGCCAGCGCAGTCAACATTGCCTTCTTGTTTCCCATGGAAGGTTTTCCCGATCCCTATAGCTTTATGCAGATTGCGGTTTCAGGCTCCACAGGGAGTATGGACTCACCTAACTGGTGGAGTATGGGGCACCGTCCGCTTAAGTTTGTCGACGGCTTATTTCCAATGGATGCGCCACGGGTGGACTCCGTTTTTTATGCACCTTTCTTTGGTTTGTTCGGTGGTTCTTCAGGGCCGCTGGGTGAAGAGGGGCAAAATTGGATGCGTCAGCACGGGCCAGAAATTAATCGCTGGATCGAGGGTTTGAAGGCGCCGCGCTATCCCATGCCAGTTGATACTGAGCTGGCTGAGCAGGGCGCAGTCATTTTCCACGAATTGGATATGTGGGCACCGGAGCGGAATAATACCGTTCGCAAACCGGAGGGCAATGGATCCTGCGCCAGTTGTCACGGAGCCTATGCACCTCGTTACGTCAATAACGATCAGTATTTAGAAGATCCGCAGCTGGAGGGAATGGCGGGCTATATTGTGCCGTTAGATATTATTGGCACTGACGAACGCCGTGCCTTAACCAATACCGAGGGAATGCAGCAAGCGGGCGCGGATAATTTTTTTGGCTATCCACCTACCAAGGGCACAGACAATGATTGCGGGCCTCAGGGACAAGAGCGCTTGCGCGGAGATAGGGAAATCGGCTATTTGGCGCAGCCGCTTTACGGCGTGTGGGCCTCGGCGCCCTATTTCCACAATGGATCGGTGCCGACTGTCTGGGAAGTGCTAAAACCCCAGGATCGCTACCCGATCTGGCGTCGTAAATCTGCGCCAAAGCCAGCGGGATCGGCAAGCAGTGTGGTGATGGGATTCGATACTAATTTGAATCGCGCCTACGACGCTGAAAAAATGGGTTGGAAGTATGACAAAGTGCAGTGCTCGGCGTATCCGCCAATGGTGGCGCCGTTCTATAACTGCGATCCATTTAATATAGAGAATACGCCCTATCCTCAGCTCATGAAGAATCTTGCTTACAGCAATATGACGGGCGCTTGGAATCTGGATTACCCGCCAATAGTGACCCAGCAGCATATGGAAAACCGCAAGATCTATAACTCCCATATGTATAGCCAGGGTAATGGCGGTCATGAATTTACTCGCGTGTTAACTGACGCTGAGCGCCACGCGATTATTGAGTATTTGAAAACGCTGTAGTGCAACAATAGCTCTTCATTTATTTGCAAAAAAGGTGGCGGTGTAGCGTTTAAGCAAAGCGGCAGTATTTCGGTACTGCCGCTTTGGTTTGTGTTACTGAATATTGGCATTGCGGCGTGCCTTTAGTGCAGGGCTCCCCGGCGTTCTGTTCTGGAGTCATCTTTCAATTATCCGCTATCGCGAAGAGCGGAGTATTTCGGCGTTGATTCGCCACGCCCCCATTTTCTAAATCTTGTAGATCAAACATTTTCCGTTTTGGGTCAGGATTCCGTAGGCCGCTGCATGTTGGGACAAGTGCTGGCACCCCCGTGCAATATCCTCCCGCTATAACGTGGCTAAATCATCCGCTACAAAGTCTGTTAATAATAAGTTTGCTGTTGGTCGGGAGAGTCTCATGGGAAGGGAATATCAGTGGCTGCTAAGTGTCAGTCTGGTGCTAAGTTTGGTGGCGTGCGGTGGCGGCGGTGGCTCTTCCGCGGCGAATCCATCCTCTGCGCCAGAGTCAGGAAGCAATACGCAAACCGACACGAGCAATAATAGTGGCGAGCAAGTTTTGCTACGCAGTAGTCGCGGTGGCCACACCTGGGCTGAATTCTGTGCAGGTAAGCCCGACAATTCGCCTCTACCCCAAGATCCCAGAGAACTTATTCAAGACGGAGCCAACACGGGTAAAGCCGTGGTCTTTAATGTGGATTGGCGCAGCTGCGATGTCAACGACCCACTGCGGCCACAAAATTGCGGTGACTACCGCGCGCTGCACGCCAAGGGCGCCTTGATTGGTCGCGGCCAGGGGCAGCCCGAAACCGCACATATGTTCAGCGGGCAAACCACAGACTACGCCGATTTTACTGATCCTACATCGTTGGCGGGCAGCGGTTCTTTGTTTACGATTTCTGCCGATGCCTACAATAATCTCTGGCAAACCTGGAGTGGCTATATTGCGGCGCCGCAATTGCCTGCGCGTCCGGCCAACTACGATTATCTGATTTCGCAGCGCTATGGTTCAGCGCTGCCACTTGAGCGTAACCCCTACCCACTTACTGGCGAAGATCCTAACCAAACTAATGGTGGCAGCGGGCAATTGCCCGTGGCGTTTACCCAGCTCCGCGAGGCCGACGGCAATTGGACTGGGCAGATTGGCGTTAAGCTGTGTTCCTTTTGTCACGACGGGCAGTTGTCTACGGCTGCTGCGGGGCAGCAAGCGCCGGTCTTTGGCGGTGCTGGCACCATTGGTGATTTTACCGTCGCCTTCCGAGATTTTGCGGTCGCGGGTTTAAGTCCCACGTTTGGTTTATTAGGCGGGCCGCTGACCATTGCGCCAAATCGTGGCACGGGAGCTATCGATCAGTTCCAAATTGGATTTTTAGTATTTAACGGCGGTAACCCGGAAGAATTCACCAACGATAAAATTTTATTTAGTCAGGCTATCGGCAATATTAAAAGTCCGCCGTGGTGGAATATGGGGCACCGTGTACAGAAATTTCACGGCGCGGTGTTGCCGATGGATTCGTCAAGAATTGATATGGCCGCGTATTATCCTTTGATAATAAATGATGATCCGGTGGGGTGGGTTGACGAAGCCTCTTACCCATTTCAGATTTGGGCTGAGTCGCTTAAATCCCCCGCTTACCCTGGGCCGGTGAATCAGTCTTTGGCTGAGCAGGGCGCCATTTTATTTCACAATAAAAACTTGTGGGCGGCGAGTTTAAGCAACCCGGTGCCGCAGCCAGATGAATTGGGCAACGGCAGCTGTGCGAGTTGCCACGGTGTGTATTCGCCGCGTTACGCCAATGATCCGAGCTTTTTGGCTGATCCGCGTATGGCCGGTATTGCCGCTAACCTGGTGCCGATGGATGTCATCCGCACCGACTCGGTTTACGCCGACGCGCAGCAGAGTCTGCGCAATGCTGACGGCTCACCGAATGTGGGTATTGAATACAACCCGTTTTTGGAATGCGGCGTCGGTGATTTTGTCGACACTCCTAACAATGAATCGGTGATGTTGGCGCCGCCGCTGTTTGGCACCTGGGCGTCTGCACCGTATTTTCACAATGCCTCAGTGCCCAACTTATGGGGTGTGTTAGATCCCAATAATGAGCGGCCCGACATTTGGCTGCGTCAATCTACACCGGCGCCAGCGGGGATGGAGGGGCGCGTGGTGATGGGCTTCGACACCGATATTAGCCGCGCCTACGATCACGAAAAAATGGGCTGGAAATACACCGAGCTGGATTGCGTGAGCGGCTTCCCTGCGACGCAGCCACTACTGAACTGCAATCCTATCGATCCGTCGCTGCCTAGTCTTCAGGACGTCTTGGGCGCGATATACACCCAGGTGGCACTGCTGTGGAATTTGCCGATTGATGAGCTGGCAAATGTACCGCTGCTTGATCAGCAGGTAGAGGCGCGCAAAGTCTACAATACCCATATCTACTCGCAGGGTAACGAGGGCCACGACTTCACGGTGGTGCTCACGGATGCCGAAAGACGCGCTATTATTGAGTACCTGAAGACACTTTAGTGCTTGGCGTGCCAGACTTGGCATGTGCGGATAATCGCCGGCCTCCAGGAACATAGGGGCCGGTATTGCAGCTGTTAGGCTGTTCATAAAATAACTTATAAAACGCCATGACTGATTTTCGTTCATTACTATTTAGCATGCTTTTGCTCCTTTCCTCGGACGTGGCGATGGCCGTGACAGCGGGCGATAAAGCCCCTGACTTTAGTCGCGCAGATATGCGCGATGGTCAAAGCCACAGCTTGGCTGACTACAGCGGCAAGGTGGTGTATGTCGATTTTTGGGCGTCGTGGTGTGGGCCGTGTCGTCAGTCGCTGCCAAGTCTAGATGCACTTTATAAAGAGTTGGGCGAGCGCGGCTTTGCGGTGTTGGCAATTAATGTCGATGTCTATAGCAAAGATGCCGATGCCTTTCTTAAGTCTTACCCGGTGACCTATCCCGTGTTGCGCGATCCCGACAATAGCTTGCCCGCCGCCTTCGGCGTGAAAGGTATGCCGACGGCATTTTTGTTAGACAAGCAGGGGCGAGTGCATCTCGTGCATGAGGGTTTTCGCGCCGGCGATGCCGAGCGCTTGCGCAAAGTAGTGTTGGCGCTCTTGGAAGAGGAATCGTAAACATGCGTCTGCTGTTGTTACTACTTGGTTTATCGGTCTTGGCTGGCTGTGCGGTAGAGCCGGTGGAAGCGTGGGAGCGGGATTATCTGGCCAGACCCGAAATGGCCTGGGACCCGGATGCGCTGGGTAGCTCCTACCGCAACCACGTGCATTTCAGTAAAGAAGCCAGCAACGGCGGCGCCTCTGTGGGTGGCGGCGGTTGCGGTTGTAATTAAAGGGCGATGCGATGAGTCTGAATGTAAAAAATAAGCGCGCCCTTACCGCACTAACCAGCGCTGCATTGGCGATTCCTGGTATGAGCGCATCGGTGCAGGCGGCCTCGGTATTGACTGAAACAGTGGTGCAGTACAAGGCGTCTGCCTATCGCGAAGCCGATTTAGACAGCAGCAAATTGTCTGGCGGATCACTTGAGCGTTATGAAATAGACACCCAGCAAGTGCGGGCGCAATTACCGCTGGGCGAGAATACCGACGCCAGCATTGAATTCATGTACGAAACCATGAGCGGCGCGTCGCCGTGGTTTATTCTGCCGGGCCAGGATGGGCCGGTGCAGGTCATGAGTGGGGCCACCATTCACGAAGAGCGCAAAGACCTGCAGGCGAAGATTAATCATCTATTAAATGACAAAACCGTGATTTCGGTCATCGCTGGTGTGTCTGACGAGAAAGACTATTTCGCGGTGAACGCGGGACTGGAAGCGCTCTATGAAATTCCCGATACCCAGCTCACCCTAACCGCAGGTATCGGTTACAGCGACGACGAATTGGAGCCGACCGACGGCAGCATATTGCCAGACCGTATTGTTCGCGCGACCCGCGACAGCACCACCGCCTTTGTGGGGCTATCGCAGATCTTAAGTAAAACCACCGTGGTACAAGCCAGCCTTAGCTACAGTTTACAGCGCGGTTTTTTGTCCGATCCCTACAAAAAAGTATGGATAGACGATCAGGCGAATACCATCAATGACAGCCGTCCCGACGACCGCAATCAGTTTGTGGCACAGGCTCGGTTGCGGCATTTCTTGCCAGATATTCAGGCCGCCCTGCACTTGGATTACCGCTATTTTGAAGATGACTGGGAAGTAGCCTCTAGCACCATAGAGGCGGCCTGGTATCAAAACCTGCCCGGCGGCTGGGTGTTCACCCCATCGCTGCGCTACTACAGCCAAACCCAAGCCTTCTTCTACGCGCCGTATTTCTTTTCGGCGCGGGGCGACGGTTTTGGCTCGGCGGATTATCGCCTGTCGCCCTATGGCGCCATCAGCGTAAAACTGCGTTTAGAGAAGCGCTGGCAAAGTTTGGATCTGCACGCCGAATGGGAAAGTTATGAAGCCAGTGCAGATTATTCTTTAGATTCCGTCGATCTGGAAAACCCCAGCTTGGTAGAATTTGATATTCTCTCGGTGGGACTTAACTGGCGACTTTAATGTAGGCGTGTGTATGCTCCCTTACTGACTGATGGAGAGACACTGCGTGCAGCTTTACCACTACCCCTTTACGGCGATGGCCAGCCCCTGCGAACTGCGCTTATACGCGGCGTCGCAAGCACTGGCCGATGCCGCTGCCGATGCCGCCAAGGCGGAAGTCATCCGCATTGAACAAACCTACTCACGTTACCGCGAAGACAGCGTCGTCGGCCGAATCAACGCAGCAGCCGGTGGTGCCCCGGTTGCTGTTGATGAAGAAACCTGCGCGCTAATTAACTACGCCACCACCGCCTATGCCGAAAGCGACGGACTGTTTGATATTAGCTCAGGCGTGCTTCGCGAAGTGTGGAATTTCAAACTCGGGCAATTACCCAGCCCCGCCGCCGTCACATTTTGTTTAAAGCGAGTGGGCTGGAGCAAGGTGCAGTGGGACGCCCCCAATATCTCTCTTCAACAGGGAATGGAATTAGACTTTGGCGGCTTCGGCAAAGAATACGCCGCCGACCGCGCCGCCACGATTTGCACAGAACAAGGCATCGCCCACGGCTTGGTAGAATTGGGTGGCGACATCCGCGTCATTGGCCCACACCCCGACGGCAGCGCCTGGCAGATCGGCATTCGCAACCCCCGCGACCCTGACGTAGCTATGGCGGTAATCCCGCTAAAAACCGGCGGCCTCGCCAGCAGTGGCGACTACGAACGCTTTATGGTGATAGACGGCAAACGCTACAGCCATATTTTAAATCCCCGCACCGGCCGCCCGGTAGATCAGCCCATGGCTGGCGTCACCGTTGTCGCGCCCCTGTGTTTGCTCGCGGGCACAGCGGCAACCGTTGCCATGCTGCAGGGCGAAAAGGGTGCACCAGCGTGGCTGAATGATATGGGTTTGCCCCATTTGTGGATTGATCAAGCGGGGGTGTTGGGGGGAGATTTGGTGTCACCTTAGCAGTCATTCACTGCTTTCAGGCTTGAACAGTAGAGTCATTCCCGCTACGAACCTAACGAGTTACTTAAATCGTTGAAGTTCGTCAAAAACAGGATATGATCAAGGCAAGGGAATGCATGGCAGAAATAAAGGGACAGTCTTCGTTTGACAGGCGCTCGCTAATGGCGGGGTCGTTACCTCATTGAATTCCCTATAAATTTCTAATCAAGGTAAAAGCTATTTCCGAGATAGGGCCAAGGTGGTATATGGCCTGAGTCGTGATAAAACTGTTAGGCCCAATGAGGTAAATGTGGAACATATCACACCGCTAATTCAAACGTTGCTCTGGGTCGGTCTTATTACAGGCCTCGTATGGCGATTTCACACCCCGATTAATGGAGCCCTTCTTGCCTTGCAGAAGCGAATCGAATCAGGAAGCAATATAAAGGCGGGGCCATTCGAGATCACCGACCAGTTAAAACCACAGCTGCCCGAGCAACAAAGGCAAAAGGCCGCAGAAGAGCTTCAAGAGGTTTTGGAGGATATCAGTCCAGAAAAGTCTTCTTTGGCAACCGCCCCAGCTATCGTTCCAGCCAGCATACAAGCAAGACATTTTCATGCCGAAGATTTGGTGTTGCGGGCAATACAGGCTGAGCAGGGTGTCACGATCAGCAGACAGGTTACGGCTGGCTCCGATATGGGATTTGACGGTGTGTTTGCTACTGACGGTCGCTTGAATATCGTAGAGGTTAAATACGCAAGGAGTCTCACTAGTTTGCCAAGGTTCAAGCCCACGATCGAACGGTTGAACATCGCTATAGCGCGTTATGGCTGGAAGAACGTCCAGATCATCCTTGCCGTGGTTTTCGAAAATAAAGAAGATATGCTGAGAGCTCAAGAGCTGCTAAAGAAAGTCACTGCCGTCAGTGCAGCCCCACTCATAGTCCAATGTTATTCGTACGATGCGCTAAACTCGAAGTTTGGTGTCGGAACGTAGTAGTGGGAAAGCCTAACAAGCGACGGCATGCGGACCAAGTTTCCGTTCCTCACTACAATTTGTCCGCTGCGCCGAGCGTTAGCCATCAGGAGTCTAGATTTGAACCTTAGCGGAACAGCGATCATCGAATGTCAAAAATGCTCCAACGAGCTCGCTATCGATGGATCGGACATTTTTATGGATGCGGTCAGCTTCGACGAACGGGGAATGGGGCCTGAGGTTGGCTACGAGGGAGAGTTCGAATGTGAGTGTCCCAAATGTGGCAATAACATGTTGATTCGCCATAGTGCATGGGAATACCCAGTCGGTGCATTAAATTACAGCGAAAATGAAGTCGAGGGTGCTCAACTAATCGAAGGATTTGAAGATTTAGACTTTTCTTTTCAAGAAGAGATCTATTCCTTTGATGAAGAGTTTGAGCTATATCTTCCAGAAAAAATGAAAATAATTACCAACCTAGAAACCGGTGTCGATCTCCTGCTAGCTGAGCTAGCCCGATCTCCAGATTTAATTTATAGCATCGACCCAAGAAAGTTCGAGGAGCTGATTGCTCATATTTTCAGTAAGCAAGGATTTTCCGTTGAGCTTACAAAAAGAACGAGAGATGGCGGCCGCGACGTAATAGCACTACGTAATGACCTTGGAATACCAGTTAAGTACCTCATCGAATGCAAGCGCTACGCTAAGAACAATCCAGTCAGCGTTGAAGTTGCACGCGCATTGTATGGTGTTCAGCTCCAAGAGGGGGCCAATAAGTCTGTCATTGCTACAACCTCCTATTTTACGCGTGACACAAAAAAGTTTGCAACTGCGCAAAACACAACACAGTGGCACATGTCGCTAAAGGATTACCAAGATATTGTAGGCTGGCTGAAAAGATCTAGCAGTGGCTAACAATACGCTGTTGTCGGACAAATTTTCCACCGCTTCGCGGCTCCAAATTTGTCCCTAAGCTATGCGTTATGCTTAAAATGACGAGCAAGTGTGATTCCAGTAATTATGCTGATATTACCTAAAGAGACGAATTGAAATGACAACGGACACTCCCAAACAATTGGTAGCTAAAGGTAATCGGGAAGTAATTACAGACCACTATGTACCAAAAAACATTGAAAACGAACAGAAAGGTCTGTGTTTCAAGGTGTTTAATAGGCTGAACGCTAAAGATATGAGATTTAAGAACGTTTCGTTCCTACATTGTGTATTTGATGGTTGTTACATAAATAACTGTGTTTTCGATACTTGTGACTTTAAGGGTTGTCGATTTATTTCCTCAAACTTTCACCAGACAACATTCGCTGGTTGTGATTTTCGCTATGCAACATTTGAGAGAACACAAATTGATAGTGGAATATTGGATAGCGAAGCGCCAAGAGAAGATAACTTAAGAATGCATTTTTCTCGTTCGTTGAGGATGAACTATCAGCAACTTGGAGATGCCAAATCGGTTAACAAAGCCATAAGCATTGAGCTTGGCGCTACGTCGGCATACCTCTACAAATCATGGATATCTAAAGAAACCTACTACAAGAAAAAATACGGTGGAGTGTTGAAGAGCACCATTCAGCTATTACGGTGGATCGAATTTTGGATTCTTCATACTGTTTGGGGAAACGGAGAGAGTATTCTGAAGCTAATTCGATCACTAGCTTTTGTGCTAATTTGCATTGCCATTTACGACACTTTAAATAACGGTAATCCGTTGGATTTGAGTCAATATTGGGATAACCTGGCGAAGGCGCCAGCAATATTTCTTGGCGTCCTATCGCCAACCAATTTCTCCACTGGTGTTCTGTCGGTCATTACTGGCACTAAGTTCGTGTCTTTCGCGCTATTAACAACTCTTCTTGTTAAAAGGTTTAGTCGTCGATGAGTACTCATTTATATGCCTTCGGCTCTGTATGCAGAGGGGAGATCGATAAATCATCAGATATCGATCTTCTCGCATGCTTGTCTGAACCTAATCCCGGAATAGAGCCATGTCGATTCTCAATCTATTCACATGAAAGAATTCGGGACTTATGGTCTGAGGGAAATCCGTTTGCTTGGCATTTGCACCTGGAGTCTAAGTTGATTTACTCATCAGATGGGAATGACTTTATTTCTAATCTTGGCCAACCAACTATTTATTCAAAATTGATCGATGACTGCGAAAAGTTTCGTTCGCTTTTTTCAGAGTCACTTGGCTCGTTAACAACGACAAGTAACAGCACAACATTTGATATATCTTGTATGTTCCTTGCGACTAGGAATTTTGCAACATGCTACTCATTAGGTTTAGGAGTGCCGATATTTTCTCGATACTCTCCTCTAATGTTAGATAGTCAACTCCCAATATCAAAAAAAGAATTTGATATTTATGTTCGAGCTAGAATTCTATCTACCAGAGGATATGGAGATCCTTTATCAAATAATGACGTTAATAGTGTAAAAAAATCCGCTTACGCCATTGTTGAATGGATGAATGAATTGGCAGACACCTATTTGTCTTCGGAGCTTCGTCATGAGTGAGTTTAATAACAGAATTTCTGCGCAGCGCGATATTCTTTATGTGGTCAATAGTGGTCAGTGGGTGGAAGAACTATTTGGCTTATCCAGTGGTGCTATAGAACGATGGGTCGGCGCCAATAAACTCGGAAAAAGCACTGATCTAGTAATTTTGATAAACGAGGCAGCGGGAAAGCTGTTTTTTCTATCCAATAAAAGTCAAGAGCAAGTTACGGAAGAATACAAGCACCTGTCTGCCGACGTGGCGGCTCTGACCAAGAAGATCTCACAGGAGCTAGAGTGTTTTGTGCGACGCCAAAATCTATGAGTTGCAGAAATGGCTACAATTGGAATAACAGGGCACTACACTCGGACAGTTTTTACACTGCACTTCAAAATTATTAATAGGGTTGGAGACGTTGATATTTGTTTCTTAGCAAAATAGGCGTGGTTTAAGTTGTATGGGGTCCTATGGCCCGCTTACCAAGACGTTATTTGCCCGGTTGTTCGCAAGATATTATTCAGCGTGGCAATAACCGAGAAAGTCGACCTCAAAGGCGATGGATTAGGCTCCTAGCAAGCGCCAAATACTGATCGATGATTCCGTGCCGAGGGTACGAACGATTACGCGTGGTGCTTTCGCGATGGCAGAAAAACTTTGAAAGCCTCGCGGGGCTTTTAGATCTTAGCTTCAATTAATTATCGGCATTTAAGGCCGCAATTCCCCGTATATTTCTCGCCATGACTTCCCGCCACAGCTGTTCGTGATTGTTGAGTACGAGATGCTTCGACGTTGCCTGTAGCTCGCTTGGAAGATCTAAAAACAGGCCTGCAATATTGTCTGCGCTTGATGATGTTTCAAACAGTGCAAAGCCCAGTGTCATCCACAATAGAGACTGGGCGTGGCGTATTGCCTCACCCCGTTCTATGTTCATATCGATAATGGGTTGCGCAAGGTCCGCAATGGTCCGCACCATGGCCTCGGCTGGCAGCGCGCTATTGAACTGCGGCAATAGACCCGGAAGCGTTAAGACTTGGCTCCGGAGTTGGTTTAACAGAGCTTCAAGGCGCTGCTCGTTGGAATAACTGGCGGGTAAAGATGCGGCATCCAGTGAGATGAGGTTTTCCCCCAAAGCCGTAATCAGTTGCTGCTTGCTTTCGAAATAGCGGTATAACGAGGTGGGGCTGAGATCTAACTGCTTCGCTAGTTGCCGCAAACTCAGTGCCGATAGTTCTTCTTGCTGCAATAGCGCCACGGCAGCGGCCAGAATCTCTTCCCGGCTCGTTACACTTGGTCTTCCCACTTTGCGCACATTTTTATTCATTCGCATTCCCCTTTGATTATTATATTAACACCGTTAACTAATTCGTGTTAGCATCAAATGATTGGCTAGCAAATAACATAACAATGGGCCCTGTCATGAGTGAAGAACCAACCCTGTCTCCAGACTTTGAAAACCAGGATATACGTCCTACGCCGGTACTGGATAATCCGGAAGAAACCCGCAGCAAGCTTGAGCAGTGGCTATCCGCTCAGCTCGACAGCGACGTCAGCATTCCAAGCCTGACTGTGCCTGAGGGCACGGGCATGTCGAATATCACCATGGTGTTTGATGCAACGCACGGTGGTGCGACTCACTCCTATGTCGCGCGTATCGAGCCCCGAGGCGATTATCTTGTTTTCCCTGAGTACGACCTGGATATCCAATGCCAAGTCATTGATATGCTCAGCGCCGATACTGATCTGCCTGTTCCTGAGATTGTCGCCAAGGAATTAAGCGGTGCGGTTTTAGGTAAACCCTTTTACATCATGAAAAAAACCGAGGGTCTGATTCCGCCGGATATTCCCCCCTATCACATGGATGGCTGGCTTACCGAGCAGTCGCCAGAAACACGCCGTCAGGTGTGGAATGCGGGTTTGAACCGCCTCGCTCAGGTCAGTCAGGTTGACATTAGTAAGCCCTCGATACGCGGTGTACTAAACGACTGCTCCCTTCCTGGAAATCTGGATGAGCAGCTGACTTACTGGGAGAACTATTACCAGTGGGCTTTTAACCGTGACGGTAAGTTTCTGCCACACGATGCGGCGGAGCGCATTCTTAAATGGCTGCGAGAGCATCAACCTAAGGAGCAGGCTATTCGCCTGTGCTGGGGTGATTCCCGGATGGCCAATGTGATCTTTACCTCGGACAAGACCGACGTGGCGGCGCTGTTAGATTGGGAAATGGTGGCGCTGGGTGACCCGCTGCAAGACCTCGCTTGGTGGATTTATATGGACGAGCTGTTTTGCCACGGCTTGGATTTTCCTCCGCTGGAAGGTTTTCCTAGCCGAGCGGAATCGGTGCAGACGTGGGCGCAAAAGACCGGTTACAGCGTTGAGCACCTTCACTATTATCTGGTCTTTGCCGGTCTGCGATTTGCACTCCTGCTGGGGCGTATGGCGATTGGGCAAAATGGTCAGGATGCCATCAATAGCCACTTCAACCAGTGCTTTGAGGTGAAGTACCTCGAAAAAATTCTCTCTGAAATTTCGGCCTGAGGACAGTCAGACATGATTAGCAAGCTGGACGACTACCCCGTACACCAAACCGCCGAGCCGATTTCACAAACGGCCGCGAGTGATCGTTTCACCTACGACCGCTTCTGGTATAACGGCCACGCGAAAGATGGCTCGTTTTATTTTGGTATTGGCTTGTGTCGTTACCCCAATCTCGGCATCGTCGATTGCAGCTTCAGTTTGGTGGTAGACGGAAAGCAATACGCCTTTCACGGTTCGCGTCGGGCATCCAATGAACCCACCGATCTGGATGTTGGGCCGTTCAAACTCACCATACTTGAGCCCATGGGGCGCCATCGATTGGTGATTGAGGCCAACGAAACCAATATAGAGTGCGATCTTGTGTTCACCCCTAAAACGGGCGTGATTCCTGAAGGCCGCCAGACCCTGCGCAACGCCAGGCATCTGGTGATGGACGCGACCCGCATCGACCAGTTCGGATCTTGGCAAGGTAGCATTCGCGTAGAAGGGCGCGAGCTAGAGGTTCATGCCGAAAATACCTTTGGGCTTAAAGATCGCTCTTGGGGAATTCGTCCAGTGGGCGCTTCTTATACGGGCGGTGCGCCGATCGATAATTTCCAGCCGCTGCACTTTATGTGGTTGCCGATTCACTGGGAAAACCGCTGCACCTTAGCGGGATGGTTTGAAGACCAGAGCGGCTATCAATGGCATACCGATCAGGCCATTGTCCCGATTCACAGCAACCCGGAAAGCATAGAGATTAACGACCCCGCAATGGAACTGTGGCAAGGCTGTGTTGGCCATCAGCTAAAGTTTAAGCCCGGAACCCGTCAGGCATTGTCCGGCACGTTCTTAATGAATAATAAAAATGGCGAGCAACTCGAGATCAGTGTTGAACCGGTCATGCTGCACCGCATGAAAGGGCTGGGTTATATGCACCCGGAGTGGGGGCACGGGGTATGGCAGGGTGAGTTGGCCATCGGCGGTGAGAGCTGGAATTGTGAGGATGCCAATCCCCTCGCCGTTGAAAACATCCATATACAGCAAACCGTCATCGCTCGCTGTGGTGATGAGGTGGGCTATGGTGTTCTTGAGCAGTTACACATTGGCCCGCATTCGGAACACGGCTTTAATGATTGGTTTGATGGCGTCGAATAAAATTTTGTTCGATGGTGCCGTCTGAGTTTAGGCCTTCACGCAGACATAGACTGAGCTTTGCTCGCCGGCACAGCGGCAAGTCTTGCTGCTTTGCAGGGCGAGCAAGGTGCGCCAATGTGGTTAAATGAGATGAGGCTGCCGCATGTGCAGATTGATCAAGCGGTAGTGATGAGGGATTTGGAGCGACAATAGAGGCTCACATTTACCGTCATTCAAACTAGGGAGCTTATGTATTGGAAAATCATCATGCCTGTCAGTGCTCATGCGGGGAAACAACATTTTCCGTTCAAGGCGTGCCGCTTCTGCGCGCTTATTGCCACTGCACAATTTGCCAAGAGTTTAACCAAGCTCCGTTTTCCGACATCAGTATTTACAGAGCCAAAGATGTGGTTCTGCCGAGTCCTGAGTCTCTTGAGTACAAAGCGTATCGGCCACCACCAGCAGTTCAGCGTGGAAAGTGCAAAACTTGTGATACTCCCGCTGTAGAAGTGATGCAAATTTTTCCCTTGCCTAAACTGGTCATTGTTCCGACGGAAAATCTTCATAAAGATTGTATCGTTGAGCCGTCGCTGCATATGTTCTACAACAGTCGGGTGTCAGACATTGAAGATGAGTTGCCCAAGTTCAGTGGTTACTTGAAGAGCCAGATAGCATTTGGGCACAAATTAGTGGTGTCGATGCTGCGCGGTCGCGCTGTCTAAAATCAGTTATATCCAGAAGTCCAGCGCCGAGTGATACCGAGCACATAAATACTGCGGCAGTAATTTCACCTTGCCGCAATTCACCTTGGCTTTCCCGGACAATCGGTGGCACGGCTTACCAATATGGGTGATGGTTGTGGGGTGCATACTGGGCTATAAGATAAGTTCAGTACGCCTCATTTACGCCGTCTTCGCCGGCGCATGGGGCCCCAGGAGTGCCCCATGCGCGGTTTTAGCTTAGCCAATAGTTTACTTTTCTCCGGCTTGTTATCCCTTGCCGCCTGCGGTGGTGGGAGCAGTGGCAACCCGCAGGGCGGTAGCAGCGGCACGCCGAACGCGGGCAATAGCGGTTCGCAAGAAGAGTTTTTTCAAACCCGTTTGCAAACCGCGTCTGGTTTTTGTCGTACCTGTCATCTTCCCGGTGGCGTGGCAGATACCGCCGACGGCGATGGTTTAATGCTGTCTAGCAATGCGGCGGATGACTTCCGTTTGCTACGCGCTTCGTGGGAGACCTTGGGTGGTGGCGTAGAGACTAGCCCGCTGTTAATTGTACCCAGTGACCCTGGCGAACCGCATAGCGGCGGTAAGCCGTGGCCGGTGGGAAGTCAGCCCTATGAGGCGATGCGCACCTTGCTGGCGTGTTGGGATAGTCCAGATAGCTGTAGCTTGAGTGGCGGTGTGAGTGGCCCAGCTCCAAATTTAGAACCTTTGCTGGGCAGTGCGCGTGGCGGCCATATTTGGTTTGATTACTGCGGTGCAGACGATAATGGCAATCCTCGTCCTGACAGTGCGCTATTACCCCCTGACCCGCGTTCGCTGGTGCAGCCTGGCATAAGTAACGGCAAAGCGGTGGCCTTTAATGCATTTTGGAAAGATTGCCATATTGATCCTGAGTTAGTGGGCGAAAGGCCTCACCCAGAAACCTGCGGCCAATTGCGCGAGAGTTACGCCAAGGGCGCACCGATTATGGAAGGCAATGGCCAGCTGGGTGCAGCGACGACGTTTGCGGGTCAGCAGCCGCACGGTTTGTCGGCTATTAGTGCCGATCAATACAATATGATGTGGTTGCTTTGGGGCTTGCCGGGTCGCCCCGATAATTTTGATCAGTTAGTTGCCGAGCGCCACGGCTTCGGCCCCGTTTTGAGCGGTCCAGATGCACCTCGCAACCCTTACCCTTTGCAGGGCGAAGATCCCAATTTAACTAATGGTGGCTCTGGTACCTTGCCGCAGGGTTTAACCCAAACACGGAATAACGATGGCAGCTACAGCGGCTATATTGCGGCCAACTGCCAAGGCTGTCACAGCACGCCGGTGGAAACCGCCGACGGTCTTGATTACCACTACGGTGCAGGTGGCGGCTTGCTGGATGCCAGTACCTCTGCACGTGACTTTGGTGCTTTGGGCGGTGCGGGAACGTTAATTATTGATCGCGCAGGTTTTGGTGGACGGGTTCGCGGTACCAATAATGCGCAGTTTGCCAATGTGCTGGCGCTGCTAGGTAGTTTTGAAAACCCTGACCCGATCTCGTTTGGGCAGATCCTTAATAATGGCTCGACTGCCACTGGTGATACGCCGGCATGGTGGAACGTTGGGCATCGGCCAGTAAAGTTTGTGGATGCGATGTTCTCTGGCGACGCGGTGCGAGTGGATTTTGCACTTTATTATCCGCTGCTTGATAAAAACCCGTTGATCGACGGCGAGGCTCCCGGCATTTTTGATATGGAGCGTGTTGATCAGTGGATGAGTGAAAACGTTCAGTACGGCGACCACTGGATTATGGCGCAGAAGTCGCCCGAGTACCCCGGCGAGATTGACGAGCCATTGGCAGAGCAGGGCGCGGTGTTGTTTCACACAAAAAACTTGTGGGCTGGGAACATTAATAATGCGGTGCAACAACCGGCTGAAGGCAATGGCAGTTGTGCGGGGTGCCACGGCGCTTACTCGCCGCGTTACGTCAATGATACAAGTTATTTGGCAAGTCCCGCTTTGGAGGGCATGGCGAGTTACATCACTCCCATCGATATTATTGACACTGATCGCGTTCGTTTAGACACGTTTAACGAAGGCACAAACCAGGGCTTATCTGGCACGTTTGTGGGCTATCCTGAAACCGCCGATACCGCGCAGGATTGCCGTGTTCAGAATATGGAATCATTGCGCAATGGTCGCCCCAAAGGATATGCCGCGCCGCCGCTCTACGGTGTTTGGGCAACCGCACCGTATTTGCATAATGGTTCTGTGCCAACGGTGGCTGCCGTGTTGGATTCAACTTCACGTCCGGCAATTTGGCGCAGAGTGTCTAAACCCGCGCGGGCCGATCAGCAAGGCCAAGTGGTAATGGGCTTTGATTATAATTTTGAGCGTGCCTATGATCAGCAAAACATCGGTTGGGATTACGAAGAGCTAGATTGCGGTGGTGATAATACCTTGCCTTATTTGGATTGCACGCCGCTTGATCCGCTGGTGGATACCATTTTGCAAATACCGGTAAATTCACTGTTTTCTAATCTTTTATTGAGTTGGAATATCACCAATCCACCAATACTGAGTAATCAGGACGTAGAGAGCCGGAAGATTTACAACACGGCGATGTTTAGTCAGGGTAATGGCGGGCATGTGTTTAGCGATGTATTAAATGACGCGGAGCGCAAAGCTATTATTGAATACTTGAAAACCCTTTAAGGTTTTTGCAAACGCAGGTGCCGAATAGTGGCAGTGCGTCGATTTTAAAAAAATAAAAAGCCACTTGGTTAATCGCTAAGTGGCTTTTTTCTGTAGTCAGAAAATGTATGGCCTTACTTCCCCCCTGCGGTTACAAGCTTTAAAAGCTCGCCGCCAGTTCTGCGCCTTCGCGTATTGCGCGTTTGGCATCTAGTTCCGAGGCGATATTTGCGCCACCGATGAGGTGATAGCGCTGGCTGGGCTTCGCGTCTTGTTCAGGCGCCGGGTTGTAAAGCTCGCGAAGCGGCTCCTGTCCAGCGCAGATCACTATGTGGTCTACCTCTAGTAGGCGCTGTTTGCCGTCTTGGCTTATATGCAGGCCTTGGTCGTCTATGCGTTCGTAACTGCAGCCAGCCAGCATGTTAACGCCTTTATTTTTAAGGGTGGCGCGGTGTACCCAGCCGGAGGTTTTGCCAAGATCTTTACCCAGTGCGGTGGCCTTGCGCTGAAGCAGGAATATCTCGCGCTGTGAAGCTTGAGGTTTACCCGCTACCAGCCCGCCGCGTTCTGCGCTGTGTTGGTCTATACCCCACTCGGCAGACCAGCTGGCGATGCTTTGTGGGAGTTCGGCGCTGTGATCGTGGGCGAGGTACTCCGCTACGTCAAAGCCGATACCGCCGGCGCCGATAAGGGCGACGCGCTTGCCGATGACGACATTGCCTTTTAATACATCGATGTAGGAAACCACCTTGGGGTGGTCGATACCTGGAATACTCAGCGCGCGTGGGCTTACGCCTGTCGCAATAACGATGTCATCGTAAGCACCGTTGATGAGTTCAGGTTTCGCTACGCGGTGGTTAAGCGTGAGTTTCACTCCGGAGCGCTCAATTTGTGTACCGAAGTAGCGCAGTGTTTCATCGAATTCTTCTTTGCCGGGAATCGTCCTGGCTAAATTGAATTGGCCCCCGATCTTGTCTGCTTGATCAAATAAATGCACTTCGTGGCCGCAGTCTGCTGCCGCGGTGGCGCAGGATAGCCCGGCAGGGCCGGCGCCGATGACGGCAATTTTCCTGGCCTTGGCTGTGGGCTTAAAGACCAGTTCAGTTTCGTGGCAGGCGCGGGGGTTGACCAGGCAACTGGCGCGTTTTAATTGAAAGGTGTGGTCCAAGCAGGCTTGGTTGCAAGCGATACACGTATTTATTTGCTCGCTGCGATTGCTGGCAGCTTTATTTACCCATTCTGCATCGGCCAGCATCGGTCTGGCCATCGACACCATATCGGCTTGGCCGCTAGCCAAAATATGCTCGGCAATATCGGGCATATTAATACGGTTAGACGCGATAACGGGAATGTTGACCGCCTGCTTTACGGCGGCGGTGGCTTCGCTAAATGCGGCGCGGGGCACCGAGGTGACAATGGTGGGTACACGCGCTTCATGCCAGCCAATACCGGTGTTGATTAGGGTGGCGCCGGCGGCTTCAATCTCCCTGGCGAGGTCTATTATCTCTTCTCTAGTGCAACCGTCGGGCACTAAATCAAGCATTGATAAACGGAAAATAATAATAAAATTAGCGCCAACTTTTTTGCGGGCGGCACTGACGATTTCCACGGCAAAGCGGCGTCGATTTTCGGGGCTGCCACCATAGCGGTCTTTTCGCTTGTTAGTGGCGGGCGCTAAAAATTGATTAATTAAATAGCCTTCGCTGCCCATTATTTCGACGCCGTCATAACCGGCTTTTTGGGCGAGCAGCGCGGTATGGGCAAAGGCGTTCACTGTACTGGCCACACCGCGGGTACTTAAGGCGCGCGCTTTAAATGGATTGATCGGCGCTTTGCTCGTTGAAGCAGTTTTAGAGAAGGGATGATAGGAATAGCGACCGGCATGAAGAATTTGCAGGCAGATTTTGCCTCCTGCGTCGTGTACCGCCTTGGTGACTTTACGATGGTTGCGAATATCTAGGCGGGAGTTAAAGGTACTGGCGCCGGGGTAAAGCCAGCCACTTCGATTGGGGCTGTAACCGCCGGTAATCATAAGGCCAACGCCGCCCTTGGCGCGTTCCGCGAAATACGCGGCAAGTTTGGGGAATTGCCAAAAGCGATCTTCTAGACCGGTGTGCATCGAGCCCATGACGACCCGATTTTTAACGCGGGTAAAACCCAGATCGAGGGGCGTGAAGAGGTGAGGGTAATGCTGATTTTCTGTGCTCATGGCATGGCTCGCAATATCTAGGCGAGGCCAAGATATCCCCTGAAGTTTACAGTGTCAATATTTCAAGTAAGTCACAGTTCATCGCTGCGATACAATGATTGAGATGGCTTCGTCTCGCTGTGTTGCCCGCGTGAATAGGGGTTAATTAACTTGTAAGGGACAGATGTACATACCGCTTACTTTAATCGTTATTTTGGTGCTGTGGACTCATTAGATTCTCAGTTTTACGGTGAGCCGAGAGTGAATTTATTTTGCATCGAAAGACTCGATAACGAGTGTTGCTGGTCGTGTGCTATATCTGATATCTGCTAAGATCTAGTCCTATTTATGAGGATGGCCGCATGTCAGTGACTCAGTACGTTGATTTAGAACAATTTATGGACGGTGTTGTCCGTCGGAACCCAGGCGAAACCGAGTTTCATCAGGCTGTCTACGAAGTTGCAGTTGATATCTTCGATTATATACGTGATAAGCCTATTTACCACGAGGCACAAATTTTGCGCCGTATCACTGAGCCAGATCGTGTAGTTTCTTTTCGTGTGTGCTGGGAAGACGACGCGGGCAATGTCAGGGTGCAGCGGGGCTATCGAGTACAAAATAATAATTCCATCGGCCCCTACAAGGGCGGTCTGCGGTTCCACAAAAGTGTCAATCAAAATATTTTGAAGTTTCTCGCTTTCGAGCAAACCTTTAAGAATAGTTTAACCGGCTTGCCAATGGGCGGCGGAAAGGGAGGGGCTGATTTTGATCCCAAGGGCAAATCTGATCGCGAAATCATGCGCTTTTGTCAGTCGTTTATGACCGAGCTATATCGTCATGTGGGTGAAGATACGGACATTCCCGCTGGGGACATTGGTGTGGGCGCACGCGAGATCGGCTATATGTTCGGCCAATATAAGCGCATTACTAATCGCTATGTTGGTGTGTTGACGGGTAAGGGCTTGGAGTGGGGCGGTAGTTTGGTTCGCAAAGAATCCACAGGCTACGGTGTGGTGTACTTTTTAGACCATATGTTTAAGCAAGACAAAGATACAATTGATGGCAAAGTTGTTGCGATTTCGGGAGCGGGTAATGTGGCAACACATGCTGCAGAGAAGGCAATTCAACTCGGCGCCAAGGTTATCACCATGTCTGATTCCACTGGCTTTGTTCACGACCCAGATGGATTTAGTCATGAAAAAATTCAATGGATAGTCGATCAAAAACGTCAGGGCCGTGGCAGTTTGGCAGCTTACACTGAGGTGTATTCTGGTGCTCGTTTTTATACGGGAGAGCGGCCGTGGTCTGTAGTGTGCGATGTTGCGATGCCCTGCGCTACGCAAAATGAACTGAACCAGGACGAAGCTAAAGTTCTACTGAAAAATGGCGTGAAGGCCGTGGTTGAGGGCGCGAATATGCCCTGTAGCAACGATGCTATTGCGGTGCTGCGTAGTGCGCGAATTTTATTTGGGCCGGCCAAGGCCGCTAACGCGGGTGGCGTGGCTGTATCTGGATTAGAAATGAGCCAAAACAGTACGCGAATTAGTCTAAAAGAAGAGGCGCTGCAGGGAATGCTGCGTGAAATTATGGGAAATATTCATAAGAATTGTTTGGAGTTTGCGGTGCAAGAAGATGGCTATGTTGATTATGCCAAGGGCGCTAATATAGCGGGCTTTAAGAAAGTCGCCAATGCAATGTTGGCGTTTGGAATATTGTGAAAATAAAAAGGCCGCCAGAGAAATTTCCTAACGACATTTGTTGATGTGCGATATCTCAAAAAAAGGGCCAGTGAGCAATGCGCTCGCTGACCCTTTTAAAGGTGACACTGCGAAAATATTATCGCGCTGCGGTTAAGGCACCGAGTACGCGTTTGTTGGCTTCAGTCAGCGCTGCGCTTGCTTTGGCTTTATACTCGCTTGGATTGGCGACAACACTGATTTCTTTAGTGCTTGAAGTGCCGCCACTGACAGCGCCCAACACCGATGAAAACACGTTGGCGGCCTTTTGCATGCCACTGGTCGAGTCTTCGCTTGTACCGTAGCCGCCAGGAATAACGACCGGCGCCTTAATGTGTACGGCACCGTTGGGGTGGCTGAAGGTACTGTTAACGCCCCGCATAAAGTCTATGCCCGAGCCAGGAGTAACGTGAACACCTTGGCCAACGCTGACTTCTGCAGAATACTCCGCGCCTTTAATATTTGAGTAGGAATTGGATTTGTAGTCAGTTTCACTGCCAAAGTAGACGAAATGTACCGTGTAATTAACATTGAGAATAGGTGTGCTCAATTGGTTGGCCACGTCATAGGCTTCGTATGGCGTGCCGCCACCAATAGCTCTGCCCATTAGGGTGCGTCCGCTTGGTGCAAACGTTGCGTCTTCACGGCTGCCGCCGGTGATCATTTTAAAAGACGAGGTGTTTTTTATAGGGCTGGCTTCTTGTTTAATTTTTTGCCATGTGGTGTTGCCGGTTAGCGCGCTTTCGTCGGCAATGGTGTAGCCATTACTTTTTAGGCCAGCGATGAAATTTTGGTAAGCAGCGTCAGTGACGGCTTGCATAACGTCATCCGGAACACCGGTTAAAGTCGCTTTCATACTGCTGCTAGCATAGCCAGTGTCACTGCTAAACATTCCGCTCTTGGCGGTGGCAGAGGTTTTGTCGAAGGTGATAAAGGTGACGCGGAAGTCGCCTATTAGCACTTTGTTTTGTCCTGCGAAAACTGCTGCATTCGTTAGAGCGATGGGCTCAACGGCTTTTGGGCTGCCGCCTACACCGGCGCAGGCAGTTATCAGCGTGAGGATCACGGCTGAGAATATTATCTTTTTCATGAGCTTACTCGTAAATTACCTAGGATGAAGGTAATCATAGAGTGGTGGTGTACGCCTCAATACCCCCTAAATCGGGGGTATTTGTAGTAGTCGTGACTATATTCCGGATAGGGGCTGAATTTTATGGGGTTGGCCCTGACCGGTATTAGCGCATTTTCCCTTGTCGCATTCAGTGTGACATCTGATGTTAAGGGGGGTGTTCCACATTTGCTCACTTTCAAATTTCTGTTTGATAGCGCACCGTATCCATCCTAGGTCAATTACTGACTTTTCTTAACGAACTCAGACTTTAGCATCATTGGGTCGATACCTTTGATGTTGCAATCAATGTTGTGATCACCCTCAACTAGACGACCAATTTTCACTTTGGTACCGATTTTGGCGGTGTTTGACGTACCCTTAATTTTAAGGTCTTTAATGAGTGTTACATAGTCGCCGTCGGCTAAAATATTACCGTTAGCATCTTTGATAATAAGTTCGTTTCCCGTCGTCACTTCTTCATTAGGATTCCACTCAAAACCGCATTCGGGACAAGATAATAGGGATTGGACTTCGTATACGTAACTCGATTCGCATTTTGGGCACGGCGGTAGGTCGCTCATTGTTTGTCTCCTAAAACTTATAAAAAAACGGTGAAATCACTCAGTCCAAGCGATTTAATTAAGGGGATTAAGGTATTTAAATCTTCTGTGACGATTGGTGTATCGTCATTATCGGCAAATACAAAGGATTTACTTTGATTGTCGAAAAGCATCACAAACCATTGCGCTAGATTACCGGGTCTGATTCTGACCTGTGCTTCTTTCCAGGCACCTGTTTCTCCCAATGCAATCGCATTATCTAGCTTCATAATAGTGCTCCTTCTTTTAAGGCGTCTTCAATTGCATCGTCCAGGGTGGCAAAAGATACGCTTAGCGCTGCCGAGTTTTCCTCTCGTGCTTTGGCTAGGGTTTTCAAAGGTTGAAATTGCCAGCTTGAAAACCGAATCGATATGTTATTTTTTTCGCAGTGTGAAATTAATTTCTTTATGGCGGCGAGTCCGCCGGCGTCTAGGTAAGCGCTGTATTGTAGATGAATGATAAGACCATTTATCCCCGCTATTTGTGTAGAAAGTTCTCCGACGATGCGATCCGCGGCAGCAAAAAATAAGGGGCCGCGAATTTTTAGAATCTTAATATCCTTTGGTGGTGTTGTGTGAACAAAATTGGGGTTGTTGGTAATGTCGACTACATCGGTAAGGGCTGCAATTTCTTTCATAAATAACAGTGACGCCAATACGATACCTGTGCTGATGGCGATTACCATATCGAAAAAAACAGTCAGTGATAGGCAGGTCAAAAATACCAGTACATCGCTGGTCGGTGATGTGCGCACGAGTTTTACAGATTTTGCTGCTTCGCTCATGTTCCAAGCCACTACCATAAGCAGTGCGGCCATGGCTGGCATAGGGATATATGCCAAGACTCGAGCGAGGAGTAATAGGCTGATTAATATAACGACAGAGTGAACAATGGCTGCAATAGGTGATACCGCCCCGGCCTTGAAATTAGTTGCCGAGCGCGCAATAGCTGCGGTTGCTGTTACGCCGCCAAAGAAGGGCGCGATAAGATTACCTAAACCTTGCGCGAGCAATTCGCTGTTGGCGCTGTGTCGCTTACCTGACATGCCGTCGAGTACGACTGCGCATAGCAATGATTCGATGGCGCCAAGCATGGCAATGGCAAAGGCCACCGGTAACAGGTCTGAAATTAAGTTCAGGGAAAGCGCTAGTGCGTGTCCGTCAGCACCGGGTCTATTCCATGGCCAGTCAAAGGTGGGTAGGTAAGGAGGTATGCCGGGGGCTTGTTCGCCGCTGGGGAGTAAGTAATGAAAGCGGGAGCCAACGGTGTTCAGTTCAATACCTTGCCAACTTAATACAATACCTAATAGGCAGGCTAGTGCTAGCGCGGGTAAGTGCGCTGGAATGCGGCTGCCAAGTCGCGGCCACGCTATCATGATGGCAAGCGTGAACAGCCCGGTTGCAAAGCTGACTAAATCGATTTGTTGGAAATGACTGGCGATGGCTATGAGTTTGTCGATGAAATGTTCGGGCATGTTATTGATTGTCATGCCGGTAAAATCGGTGATCTGTAATACGGCAATGACAATGGCGATGCCGCCGGTAAATCCCAGGGTGACCGATTCGGGTATGTACTCGATAAAACGGCCGAGTCGCGCGTAGGCCATGGCCACCAAAATACTGCCAGCCATAATTGATGCTAGCAATATACCTGCTAAGCCATATTTTGCTGCTAGCGGATGCAAGATAACCACGAAGGCGGCGGTGGGCCCAGAAATACTGAAACGACTCCCGCCGGTCAGCGCGATGATGGCGCCGGCGATCAGTGCCGTGTACAAGCCATATTGTGGTGCGACACCGCTGGCTATGGCCAGTGCCATTGCTAGTGGTATCGCGATAATGCCAACCGTTATCCCGGCTATAACGTCTTTGCCTAGATCGCCACGGGAATAGCCGTCGGCAAATGCCTCACGAAGTGCGTGCCCTACTCGGAGTGACAAAAGATGTGCTCTATAAGGCAAGCCGAATTTTCCTTCAGTGTAAGTGAGTCTATTTTTGCACTCAGTTCGGCCTTATGGCGTAGGAACCTCATCGAGCACGCAACGGGTTATGGCTGTGGGCGCAGACGATATGCGCTACTCAGTATGATAATAGCATTATAATGATATTATCATTTATTGGCCGTGGAAGTCACATTCATATTAACGCGCGTAAAAGGACGATGCGCGACGTCTCTGCTGCGCTTCCGGTGTTAAAAAGGAGGTGTGTGCAGCGTTTCCGGCTTATGAGGGTATGTGGCAAACAGGGCTGTGGTCGCGGCGCAGACCGCTCGCTATTATTGTGGTTATCTACAGGGTGGCGATAGGACGCTGATGGTAGTGTGGATAACGATTGTGCACCGTCTGCTCGGTGTTCGATAAGGGCGCTAGTTTTTAGGTTTTGGGCCTTTTGGGACCGCTGGGCTGGTGCTGTAACTGACACCGTGATCAGCTAAATAACCACGAATGAGTTGGCGCACTACCTGTGATGGGGTGAGATCTTGAGTGGCACAAAGCTCCTCAAGCGCCGTTTTTTTTGCCGGATCAATCAATACCGTCAATCGAGCAGTTTTTGATTCCAAAACACCCTCCATTATCATTAAATTATAACTTGATGTTAATAGTAAGTTATCGCGTTGCAATGATCCATAGATATACCCGACTTTGACGAAGTGCGTTTATGTCATCTGGTTTGATTCAAGACTGGGTCATGTGGCAAGCACTATTAGGTTTGCATTCGGTCAACTTTTTGATGGCGAGAGCGCCCTAATTCATTGTGACTTTAGTGTGTAAGCTGGCATGTGAATATGTTTCGAGTGTCATTACAGCAGTGCACTGCGCAGCTCGCTAATTTCTTGTTTCGCTTCGGAAAGGAAGGCCAAGCCTTGTTCCGGCCCCATTTCTTGCAGATGTAATTTTTTGAAAGCGGGCAGTCGCGACAGTTGTGGCAACTTGCCGTGACTGCGTTCGTCAAGATAGGTGTGGTAGCGGGCAATCAGTATTAAATCTGCTAAATCCGCTGTTGGATTTTTATCCCGCATCCAGTTTTCTCGATTTAAGCCGACAAGAATCAGTTCTTCGTCAAAGTGCCAATTGTGCAAAATCAGGCCGCTGATCTTGCCGGTAAATTCGTTAAGTAATTCTTTTATTGCGCTTGGCTCAGAGGTCAGGCTTGGAAAGTCCTTTAAATTGGCGAGTAAAGGTAGCGCGCCTATATCTTGAATTAGCCCGGCGAGCAATGCGCGGTCGGGGTCGAAGCCGCAGTGCCTGGCCATAACATGGGCGAGGGAGGCGGTGTACACACTGCGTCGCCAAATATCACGCATGCTGGATTTAACGGCGGTGTCTTGGATTAAAAACAGTGCTTTCAGGGCGTAGCTTGCGGTTAGGTCGCGCGCCGCATTGAGGCCCAGTCGGCGAATGGCCGCGGTAAGGTTGCGTGCGGGGTTGCCGCGGCTGTAGTGCACGCTGTGACTGATTTTTAGTAAGTAGGCGCTAAGGCCAGGGTCTTGCTGAATAAGCTTGGCGAGGTCGTTAATATCTAATTCGGGTTGCGTGATTGCCACGCGCACGTCAATCGCGATGTCCGGAAGGCTTGGCAGCTCCAGTGTGCCGGCGCGCAGGGAGTCCGTCACGAGCTTTAAAACCTGTGCCTTCGGCGTGCTGGCTGCGTGTGTGATGCTAGTACTCCTTCAATATGATATTGCCGTGTTCAGTCAGTCCTACGGCGGTCCATTGCGAGGCGTTTTCTCGAAGGTATAGCGGGCCTATGTCGAGAGGAAATAACGAAGCAAGGGGCCGCCGTAGGGCTGACCCTTCGGGCGCCGAGCAGGCTGCCCCCTGCGGCGTTGCACAGACTTGACATAGGCCCCTATGCCTGCGCCAGTGCGCCTTGCAGGGAACAGCCTGCTCGGCGCTGAATGTGGCAGTATCATATTGAAGGAGTACTAGGGACATGCTGATGCTATTTAGTATGGGCGACTGAGTACTGTCGTGTTTCAGTGCTTATTACACAATAGGGGATTGCCGTAGCGAAGCTCGGCCGATACAGGTGTAGCGGCCGTCGAGACTACGTTAGACGCTTACTTGCTCAGCGCGTCTTGATGAGACAGGAACTCGTCGTAATTTCCCTGGAAATCATTGAGTTGTTGATCTTTTATTTCAACAATTCGGGTCGCTAACGACGACACAAATTCGCGGTCGTGGCTGGCGAAGATCAGCGTGCCTTCGTAGTGCTCCAGGGCTAGGTTGAGCGCTTCGATGGCTTCCATGTCCAAGTGGTTGGTCGGTTCGTCCATGATCAAGACGTTGGTGTCCTGCATCATTAACTTGCCGAACAAGAGGCGGTTTTTCTCGCCGCCGGAACACACTTTGGCGCGCTTGTTAAAGTCGTCGGAGGAAAACAGCAGGCGGCCCAGGGTGGCGCGAACGATTTGGTCGTCGTGCTCGGGTTTGCGCCAGCGGCTCATCCAGTCGAATAGATTTAGGTCGTTGTCGAAGTCGTCGCTGCTGTCCTGCGGGCAGTAGCCGAGGGTGGCATTTTCCGCCCACTTCACTACGCCTTCGTTGGCACTTAACTCCTTCATTAAGCAGCGCAAAAAGGTGGTTTTGCCCGCGCCGTTTTCGCCAAGTACAGCTAAACGTGTGCCCGCTTCCAGAATGAGGCTGCCATTTTTAAACAAGACTTCGTCAAAACCGTGACCGATATTTTCTAGGGTCAGGGCTTGGCGGTGAAGTTTTTTGTCTTGTTTAAAACGGATATAAGGTGA
>Ga0207891_1000088_pt1 | contig 93421 bp, 92 predicted proteins | sample LinPmetageLP50_FD_184061 | JGI IMG/M metagenome (GOLD analysis project Ga0207891, IMG submission 184061) | Marine viral communities from the Pacific Ocean - LP-50 (SPAdes) | ecosystem: Environmental > Aquatic > Marine > Oceanic | place: Pacific Ocean | collected 2011-08-27 | reverse complement strand
GGTATAAAGTTTGGCAGTACCCATTCTTTAGGCAACAGGGCCGTTGGTCGTATGTAACTACTGTGAGCTCTACAGATGTCGTCAATACGAATCAAAAATCGATCAGCCATCTCTTGTAGCCCACCGCCAATTAATACGATATCGCCATGATCTACATCACGGTGATGCGCCGCAAACTCATCATGGCGAATGAACGCCGTTGCTGTTCCCGATAAGTTTCCTAGCTCTAGACGCGAGCAAGCTCGACCCGCACGATCAAGTTTGTCGGTGCGGCCTATTACTCTGAATTGAATACGCTCCAACCGTCGTGCTTCTTGTATTAAAAGGCGTATCTCAGCACGAGAGCATTCGCCGGATCCTACCCTGTCGTTATTAGCTAATTGTTGCCCTGTAGTCGTTAGCATTTCATTCATTGCGTCACCCCTCCCATACGCTGCAGTAACAGCCGCTCAAAGGCTGAGCCATCTTGTCGGGTTAGGTTTGGAACGTAGCGTGAGTAGACTTTAAACAGCATCTCCGTACTGGTGTGCCCCATCTGCCTAGCGATCCATTCTGGTGCTTCGCCCGAGGCTAGCCAGAGTGTTGCTGCCGTATGGCGGGTTTGATAAAAACGGCGGTCTTTCATCCCGAGTAATTTCAATGTGGGCTTCCAAACCCGTTTGTTTACATTGAGTGGATCAATCGGCGTACCGACACTAGTACAGAACACATACTCACTCAGAGTACCGGACGCTTCGTATTGCGCCTTCAACGCCTGATAGACTGGCTCTGACATACGTACTTCGCGCTGAGAGCCATCGTTCTTGGTGTATTCCCGTCCTAAATGACTGTAGGTTTCTCGCACCAAGATTTCACGGCGCTCGAAATCTATGTAGCGCCACTGAAGACCGTGGACTTCACCTGTTCGTAATCCCGTAAAAAAGCGGACGGTAAAGTACGGTTTATAATCTGGACGAACATTGGCAATAAACTTCTCAACTTCATCAAACGACAGAGGGTCGATATGCACCTTCTGCGTCTTAAGCCGTTTTACGTTTTGCATAGGATTAGGAAATTCATAACGATCCGCACCTTCCGCGAGAATCGCTCCTAGTATCTGCATAATCTCATTGACGGTTTTTGCAGAAAGCGTTCGCTTCTTCATACTGCCACCTGTCTTAGCGATATCAGCCCGAAATGCTAAACAGTCTGCCTTCAGAATCTGGTGCATCTGCTTATCAGCAAAACGTGGTAGCAAGTACCCATTAACATGCACCTTTGTGGAGATCATGGTGTTCCTGCGCCAGACAGCGTCATTTTCTGTCAACCAAATTTCGGTGAACTCAGAAAAGGTTGGCGTAGCACGTTCCATTACCGCTGGTGGCACTGGAGCCGCAGCCATATCACCGCTACCCACACTAGGTATTACACCGACTGAGGGAGTCGATGGTGGGCTTCCAAACTGGCTTGCCCTACCGCTACCTGGAAAGAACGTACCGTAATCAAATGTTCCCGCCACGATTTCACGTTCAATACGCTCGAGAACTGTTTCCATTTTACGGCGATTAGCTTTCGTATCCTTTAGGGTGGTTTGTTCACGGCAGCGAGAACCCCGATAATTAAAATCAAAAAGAAGAGTTCCTGTTTCCTTCCTAACGCTAATCTTAGGCATTGCATACACCTCCCGAAGCAAGAGGAATTGAAATAAGATCTGCATTTGACGCAGCAGTCATATCACGCTCAATATTTTCCCAAATATATAGAATCTTTCGCCCACCAAACGGGCGAATGTAGTGCGTTCCTTCGAATAAAACCGAATCCTTAAGGCAAGAACGAATTGTGGTTGGCTCGTAGTGAATTCGAGCTGCTAGCGCATCAGTAGTAAGGTACGTATAACTCATGTATATTTCCTCTAAGTTGCCTATCCAGTTAGAAGTTAGCCTATACGCCAACTTATTTGCAGGATATACGCACAATAAGACGCATGTCAACACATTAATTAGCTTATAGGCCAATTTATTAACATGATAAGAGTCCGTTTAAAGGAAATGCTTGCAGACAAAGAGTTTCGCGAAGGTAAATCTGCCACTATGGTAGAGGTATCCGAGGCAACAGGAATCCACCGAGCGACACTTTCTAAAATTGGTAAGAATAGAGGATACAACCCTACGCTCGACATTATTGATCGGCTTTGCGAGTACTTTAACTGCGATATTAGTGACCTGTTAGTGCGCTCTACTAACAACGTGACAAGTGATGACTAACAGGTCAAATTAGTGCTTTTAAATCTGAGGAGGAAATAATTTTTTGTCACAGATTTGGCACGAATCTGTCACAGATCCGTCACAGGCATATGAAATACAAAAAGTAGAGACGAAAAAAAAGCGCTGCATATCTGCAACGCTTTGATTTTCTTCGGAATTTGATGGTGGGCCGTGATGGATTCGAACCATCGACCAATTGGTTAAAAGCCAACTGCTCTACCACTGAGCTAACGGCCCCGAAAGAGGCGCTTATAATACGGATTTCCAAATAAAAAACAAGCACCTACGCATAAAAAAAGCAGTTTTATTAGGGCTTGCTATATCGGGTTGGATCGATTACCCCAGCTTGTTCAAACCCTTCACGCCGAAGGTAGCAGCTATCACACCGCCCGCAGGCCTCGCCCTTGTCATTAGCGCTATAGCACGACACGGTTTGCGCATAATCCACCCCTAGGGAAGCGCCCAGCTTTACGATGTCGGCCTTACTGAGCTTCATCAGTGGCGTGTGGATATGCATGCCATGACCATCTACACCGGCCTTGGTGGCGACATTTGCCAAGGTTTCAAAGGCTTCTATAAATGCTGGGCGACAATCGGGGTAGCCTGAATAGTCAACGGCGTTTACTCCGATAAAAATATCATCTGCATTCAGAACTTCTGCCCAACCAAGAGCAATGGATAGGAACACTGTGTTACGTGCAGGGACATAGGTAACCGGAATGCCTATTGCGCCGGCATCTGGCACCGCGATGTTCATATCGGTAAGCGCGGAACCACCAATACTGCTTAAATCGAGATTGATGATTTTAAACTCGGTGGCGCCACCCGTTTCTGCAACTCGCTTGGCAGCGACCAATTCGGCGCGGTGACGCTGACCGTAATCAAACGCTAGGGCATAGCATTCATAACCCGCCGCCACTGCCTGGGCAAGTACCGTAGCGCTATCTAAGCCACCCGATACAAGAACAACTGCTTTTTTAACCAAAACCATTCCTCTATTGCTATTACTACGTCACTCAAACGCAATAAATTAATGTCCTGCCGCGTCATTCCACAACAATTTATGCAGCTGCATTTGAAAACGCACCGGTAAATTATCTTCGACTATCCAGTCTGCAAGATCAGTGGCGCTTAGTTGACCAAAGCTGGGAGAGAACAGAACTTCGCCAGCCTTATCCGCTAGATTTTGTGAATCTAATTGAAATCTCGCCCAGTCATAATCTTCACGATTACACAGCACAAACTTAATTTGATCGTGACGCCCGATATGCGCAATATTTTCCATAAGATTGCGATGCATCTCGCCCGAGGCAGGTGTTTTCAAATCCATGACTTTCGACACCCGCGAGTCAACGTGCTCGACACTAAGCGCACCGCTGGTTTCGATAGACACCTCATAACCGGCATCGCAGAGCGCAGTAAGCAAGGTATGGCACTCTGGCTGGGCCAAGGGTTCACCTCCCGTCACGCAGACATAGCGAGGCTTGTAAGACGCAACCGTGGCTAGGATATCTTCAATCTGACGGCGTTCGCCGCCGTGGAAGGCATATTCGGTATCGCAATAGACGCAGCGCAGTGGGCAGCCCGTCAGACGAACAAACACCGTAGGCAAGCCTAGCGTGCGGGACTCACCTTGCAGTGAGTAAAAGATTTCAGTAATACGTAGCGTGTTCGCGTTCATTAAGACTGGCAGCCGGATTCAGGTTTATTACCGGAGACCAGCCGCGCAAGCTTTACCCCGCGAAAAATCAAAAATTCTTACGGAGAAATTCTCGTGACTTGTTGACGGCTGAGTTACCCGTATTACCGTAGCGGTCAATGACATGGGTTAGCATTTCTTGCGATTTCTGTTTATCACCATTCAGGAAATAAACAGTACCTAGCTTGTACATTGCCGCAGGAACCTTCCCGTGATCTGGGTAATCGGTGAGCAATTGCTGAAATGCTTGTGTTGAAGCCGACAAATTTTGAGGCTTGATGGCAACATATAATTCGCCAAGCCAGTACCAAGCGTTAGGCGTGTAACGGCCAGTGGGATATTTTTCGACATAACTGGTAAATGCAATTATGGCTTCATCGTATGAGGCACTTTTCACCAAATCATACGCTTTTACGTAATCTGAAGACTCATCACCATCAAGAACAACGGAGGAAGGTGAGGTTTCATTAGTTGCACTTGGTGCGCTTGTGCTGCCCGCTAGCACAGCTCCTTCAGCACTAGCCGCAGAGGATGCCTCAGAAGGCGAGCCAACAGCTAAAGAATCTGGCGAATCGGTCATCGCATCAGAAGAACTGCCGCCAGCAGTTAAACGACGATCGATATCGATGTAACGGTCTAAACTTTGCTGTTTAAGCTGGCGTAACTGATGCCCTTGTTCTTCCACCGTCCCTCGCAACGCCATAACTTCTTGGCGAAGCAATTGAAGTTGTTGGTACATCTCCCCTTCCATTCCTCGATTTGATTGTGCATCAGATCGAGCGGAGCCTACATCAACAACTGGGGCTTGCGCCCAGAGCTGTGCCGACAAACACGCTGCCGGCAGCAGCAGAGACAGTGGTTTTAAAAACTGCATCAGTACGCCTTTTTATTACTTCAGTTCTACGCGACGGTTTTGCGAGTAAGTTGATTCAGACTGACCGAATGCAACTGGACGCTCTTCACCGTAGCTTACGGTTTCTATACGGTAGCGTGGAATACCGTTAATTGCCATGTAATCAGCAACAGAAATCGCACGACGCTCGCCCAGGGCGATGTTGTACTCACGGGTGCCGCGCTCATCAGCATGACCTTCCAAACGCACAGGGCCGGTAGTCTTTTTCAGACGAGCAATTTGCGCGTCCAATGCTTGACGTGCTTTCACAGTTAAAGTTGCTTGGTCGAATTCGAAATAGAATACAGTTTCGAGGTTCGCCATATCGTCAGTGTTGTAAGAATCGTTCATTGAATCGGTAGATTCTGTGTACGTGCTTACGCTGTCTGCACCTTCCTGACCGCTACCATCAGTGTCAGTAGAAGCACAACCAGCCAAAAAGGCGCTGAAGAAGGCTACACCCAAAAACATATTTTTTGCTTGGTATTTCATGGCATTTTCCCGTCAAGTTTTGATTACACATTTCCGATCATACAATATCCATTGTCTTCTCGGTATTTCATTCCCGGCTACTACTTCATTGAAGAAAAGGCGACCAAGCCGGTTCGCGCACATCCCCGAATCGCGACGGCAATCTATACCTCACACCGCCGTCTATCGATACTGCCGCCAAGACCCCCTTGCCATCATACTGCGTAGCGTACAATAGCATACTGGCGTTTGGCGCCACACTAGGTGACTCGTCTAAATTAGTCGTAGTGAGAATTTCGACACGGTTACGTTTTAAATCCATGACCGCGATGTGAAAATTACCACTATCTCTGTGTACCATGACTAATCCTAAACCATCTGCCAGTACCCTCGCCCTGGCATTATAGTCACCTTCAAATGTAACTCTTTCTACTGACCCACTGCTGACGTTAACCTTATATATCTGAGGTTTGCCGCCACGATCAGATGTAAACACAATCGACTTTCCGTCCGGCATCCATGCTGGCTCGGTGTCGATAGCAAAGTGGTTAGTTACTCGCTGTAAATCACCACTCGCTAAATCCATTACATAAATGTCGGGGCTGCCGTCCTTTGACAGTACCATCGCCATTTTTGCTCCGTCCGGTGAAAACGCCGGAGCACCATTCAATCCGCGGAACGATGTAAGTTGCGTACGCGCATTAGTCCGCAGATCCTGTATATAAATAGCAGGACGCGTAGACTCAAATGATACGTAGGCAATTTTCTGACCATCGGGCGACCACGTCGGCGCCATAATCGGCTCTCGACTGTCGAACAACACCGATTCATTGGCTCCATCAATATCGCTTTTCAGCAAACGGAAGCGGGTTCGGTTACCCCCTTCGCGAACGGCAGAAACATAAAGCAATTGGGTACGAAAAGCACCACGAATATTTGTGAGTTTTTCATATATTTTGTCGCTGACTGAATGTGCAAGGTAACGAGGCTTATCAATACTTACCGATTCTTTGCCAGTGAGTATTACGCGCTGGGTATTTACGTCTAAAAGCTCATAATTTGCGGTTATCGTTCCGGTCACTTCCTGTGACAGCGTCCCCACGACAACATAGTCAACACCGAGACTTTTCCAGTCACGATAATAAACTTCTGTCGCATTGCGTGGCCGACCCAGCATATCTGAACGACTTAACGGCGCAAACTGACCACTGCGATGCAGATCACTCTCGACAATCGACGCAATATCTTCAGCTACGGTCAGCCCTGACTGCCAACCAAAAGGCACAATGGCAATGGGGACTGGATCATCTTTACCCTTGTTAACCTGGATCGTAAGCTCAGCCATAGAGAGACTACTGACCGACAAAAATATTAGTGCTGTAATTATTCGTATCAACATTACCGCCTCAAATCCTGGGGTGAGAAATTAATTGTAAAACGCCTAAAATTCTTCTCATAGGCGCCCATATCTTCGCGAGCCAACTTAGCCAGCTCTTCAATTTTTCCCAAACGCGTTACCGCTCGAGTAACCGATAAATCAAATGCATGATCACCGCTGCCTTTAATAATTTGGTGACCTACAATTTCGCCAGTCGGGGTAGTCATAATTTGGATCGTCGCCTGCATGCCATTGCGAGCCGACAGCGGCCGTGTCCAATTGTTTGAGATCAACGCTGTAATCAAATCCGCATACGTCGAGGCCAGCTCGCCCTCTTCCACCAAGTCATCTTCAGACGCTAACGCATCGGCCAGCTCTTTTTGCTGCTGCTTGCGAATCTCTTCTTCCAGCGCTCGTTGTTTAGCGACTTCCTTCGCCTTTTCCTCAGCCTGCTTCTTGCGAATTTCCTCGGGCGTAGGCCCTTTTGGCACTGGCTTCGGTGCTGGTTTCGGAGCCGGCTTAGGTACTGGCTTTGGCTCAGGCTTAGGGTCAGGCTTCTTAACCGGTTCTGGCTTCGGTGCTGGTTTGACCACGGGTTTTGGCGTTGGTTTCGGCGCAGGCTTTGGCTTAGCGGGACGAGTAACCGGCTTTTCCAATACTAATTTCGCCTGAATTGCCAAGGGCTTGGCTTTCAACTCCATCACTTGACTGTCTTTGGGAATACCAAATAACAGGAATGCGATTGCCACGAAGTGCAAGACCGCCGTTACCGCTGCAGGCACCAACTTAATATCATTCATCGCGCTTACTTCGCTCCACTGCGCGACTGTGGCTCCTCGGTAATTAAACCGATAGAGGTGGCTCCAGCGCCTTGCAAAGCGGCCATCGCGGCGACAACGCTAGCGTAATCCACCGCACCGTCCCCTTTAACCATGACCGGGGTCTTCGGTTTATTGCGCAATATTTTGCCTAATTTATCACCGATTTCAGCGAGCTCTACCGGCTCACCTTGTTTGTCAGGATCACCCAGGGTCACATAATATTTACCGGCCTTATCGACCGAGACAACAATCGGGTCGTCATCTGTTGGCGGAACAGGTTCCGTAGAGGCCTGCGGTAAATCTACCTGCACCCCTTGTACCAACAACGGTGCCGTTACCATGAACACTATCAAAAGCACCAACATAACATCTATGTACGGTACAACATTGATGTCTGACATTGGCTTACGTTTATTTCGCCGAGACATAGCCAGTACTCCTAATCTCGCGAGTGGATCTGGCGATGCAGAATACTGGAGAACTCCTCAGAGAAGGTGTCGTACTTACCGGCAAAGGAATCTACTTTTGAGGAGAATCGGTTATAGGAAACAACCGCCGGAATCGCTGCTATCAAGCCCATGGCTGTCGCCACCAACGCTTCGGAAATACCAGGGGCAACCGTCGCTAGCGTCGCTTGCTGAACCTGACCTAGGCCATGGAACGAGCCCATGATTCCCCATACCGTTCCCAACAAACCAACGTAAGGACTGGTCGAACCGACCGTCGCCAAAAATGGCAAACCGTGTTCCATTGCCTCTTCTTCACGAGATAGCGCCACGCGCATAGAGCGCTGACAGGCTTCCATCATGGCATCCGAATCCAGCTTCTTTTTAGCAAGGCGGGTAAACTCCTTGAAGCCAGCGCGGAACACGCTCTCCATGCCAATCACACCGCGCTTTTCAGCACCTTCGGTGTATAAGGTATTCAAATCTGTACCAGACCAAAATCGCGACTCAAAACTCGCCATCTCCGCCTGCGCTTGATTGAAGTACATGACCCGCTGGGCAATCTGGTACCAAGATACCACCGAGGCGAGCAGCAAAATCAACATAATAAGTTGAACAAACAAACTGGCTTGGCTAACTAAATGCCAAATGGAAAGCTCTTGTCCCACAGTTAACTCCGTTTTTTTCGTTGTGATAATGTTTTTAAACGTTCAACACTGCTAACAGCGCTTCGGGCATTCGCTTCGGTTTTAAGCTCTCTTTATCTACACAAGCCAGCTTAACCTGCCCTTCGCACAGCACCTCATCGCCACGATATACCACCTGCTCAAAACTTAGCGAGGCTTTTGCCGCCGCTATGACTCTCGCCGTAACAATAAGTTGCTCATCTAGCTTCGCCGGTCGCAAATATTTTGTCGTCAGGCTTGTGACGACAAACATCAATGATTCATCGATGAACGCGGCCTTGTGAAATCCGAGCTCGCGCATATATTCAGTACGCGCACGCTCTAAGAACTTCAAATAGTTAACATAAAAGACGATACCACCCGCATCCGTGTCCTCCATGTAGACCCGTATCGGTATTTTGAATTCCATTAGCTATCGCCACCAATGTCGGTAATATCGCCACTTTTGGGCACATCTAAGCCAAAATGGCGATACGCATGGCTAGTCACAACGCGTCCACGCGGCGTGCGCATAATAAAACCCTGCTGAATAAGATACGGCTCCAGCACGTCTTCAATGGTGCCACGCTCTTCGCTAATCGCCGCCGCCAAGCTGTCTACGCCAACAGGTCCGCCGTCAAATCGCTCTATCATCGCCAGCAATAAGCGCCGATCTAAGTGATCAAATCCGCTGCTATCTACATTCAGCATATTTAACGCCTGATCTGCGATGTGTTTGCTGACAATGCCATCAGATTTCACTTCAGCGTAATCCCGCACCCGACGCAAAAGACGATTGGCGATGCGCGGGGTGCCTCTGGATCGCAATGCTATTTCGTGGGCACCGTCGGAATCCAACTGCATACCTAATATTTTGGCTGACCGCGCGACAATAGTCGCTAAGTCATTTACACCATAGAATTCAAGGCGCTGCACAATGCCAAAGCGGTCACGCAGCGGTGAGGTCAGCAAGCCCGCACGAGTCGTCGCACCCACCAAGGTAAAAGGTGGTAAATCTAATTTTATCGACCGCGCCGCTGGCCCTTCACCAATCATAATATCCAGCTGATAGTCTTCCATAGCCGGATATAGTATTTCTTCTATATTGGGACTGAGTCGATGTATCTCATCTATAAAAAGTACGTCGCCGGCGTCCAAATTGGTCATGAGCGCCGCGAGGTCACCCGCTTTTTCCAGCACTGGGCCAGAGGTGGTTTTGAGTGACACCCCCATTTCATTGGCCAAAATATTTGCCAGCGTGGTCTTACCCAAACCCGGAGGACCAAAGATTAAAGTGTGATCTAGCGGTTCATTCCGCATTCGCGCTGCGCTGACGAAAATACTCATCTGTTCGCATACCGCCGGCTGGCCAATATAATCAGCGAGGGATTTTGGTCGTATCGCTCGATCAAAACGCTCCTCTTGCGGCTCGCTGGCATCGGGCGCCACAAGGCGGTCAATTTCTATCATGTCAGTTTAGTTTCTTCACTTGATCATGTTTTTTAAAGCAGCGCGAATCAATTCCTCGCTGCTCGCGTCATCCGACTTCAAAGCGCTAATGGCTCTACTCGCCTCTTGGGGCTTATACCCTAAGGCCACCAGGGCGGATTCCGCCTCTGCAACATTTAACTTCGCGCTGGATGCGGGCGACACGACCTTGGCGCCACCTGAACCAGCTACGTCCCAGTCCTTAAGTCGATCACGCATTTCTATAATTAAGCGCTCTGCGGTTTTCTTACCCACCCCCGGCAGTTTAACTAAGGCAGCAGAATTACCTTCTTGCACACAGCGAACAAATTCGTCAGTTTCAACGCCTGACATAATAGTCAGTGCCAACTTTGGGCCAACCCCGTTCACCTTAATTAAGTCGCGAAATAAGCGGCGCGACGTCACATCGCTAAATCCAAAAAGCTGTTGAGCATCTTCGCGGACTATAAACTGCGTGTAAAGGGACACCACCTGTCCCAGCGGAGGCAGTCCATAAAACGTGGTCATGGGTAGCAACACCTCGTAACCGACGCCATTCAAATCTAAAACGATTTCCGGTGCTTGTTTTTCTATTAATACACCACGTAATCGACCAATCATTTAGCTTCCCTTACTTATTTAAGGCGTCCACGCCGTAAACGCAGCGCCGGCTCGGCGGCCATACTTTGTAGACCCTGCCGTGCATTGGCATGACAAATTGCCGCCGCTAAGGCGTCCGCGGCATCTTCCTGCGGTGCAGCCGGTAGCTTGAGTAATATTTTAACCATATGCTGAATTTGCGCTTTATCGGCGGCGCCCGTGCCAACAACTGCTTTCTTTATTTGCCTCGCGGTATATTCCGCCACCGGTAAACCATTACTCACACAAGCCACAACCGCCGCGCCGCGAGCCTGCCCTAGCTTAAGCGCGGAGCCGGCGCTTTTCGCCATAAACACTTCTTCTACTACCGCCTCAAGGGGTGAGTATTCAGAAATAATTGTCGTTAAACTTTTAAAAATGATATCAAGACGCGCAGGCAAAGGGCCCTGCGGCAAACGAATAACGCCACTGGTGATGTAGCGATGGTGATTACCCGTCACCTCAATCACACCGAAACCTGTCTTTTGCGATCCGGGGTCAACCCCCAAAATAATGGTCATAGATCCTAGCGCTATCGTTTTTTAACTCTATCAACCGAGGCATCAACCCATTCATTAGTGGCGTGAGCGCACTCATCGCAACAAAAAACCAGCTGCACGTCTATATATTATGAAAATAGGGACCAGCAAATACGCGCTACTGCGCAGGCCAAACCCGCGGCTATTATGCACAGATTTAAGAGAATAATGACACGCTGCTAATATAAGAGCGCAGCCGAGATCGGAGAAATTTAATTGCGGGCAGCCAATTCCGCGTAGACCTCATCCGCAATATCGGCATTGGTGTACACATTTTGAACATCATCCAAATCTTCCAAGGCATCCACCAAGGCAAGCAGCGCTTCGGCGCCGTCAATATCTAACGTGACAGTTGTCGCTGGCAGCATTTGCACATCCGCAAACTCATGCTCAAAGCCCGCGGAGGTCATGGCATCTTTTACCGCCATAAAATCGGGAAATTCGGTTTGCACGTCTATTGCGCCATCGTCGTAAACTATGACGTCCGCCGCCCCAGCTTCTGCAGCCGCCTCTAACAGCACCTCTGCATCCAAGCCTGGTGAATAGTGAAGCAGACCAATACGCGAGAACAAATAAGCTACAGATCCATCGGTACCAAGATTGCCGCCGCGCTTACTAAAAGCGTGACGAACATCTGCAACCGTGCGGTTTCGGTTATCTGTCATGCACTCAAGCAAAATAGCGACACCGCCGCTGCCATAGCCTTCGTAGCTTATTTCTTCGTAATTATCGGTATCGGTATTGCCAGCGCCGCGCGCAATGGCCTTGTCGATGGTATCGCGCTTCATGTTTGCCGTCAGCGCTTTATCCATAACGGCGCGCAAACGCGGATTATCTTCAGGGGAAGGGCCACCGGCTCTGGCGGCGACGACAATTTCACGGATAAGCTTGGTAAATATTTTACCGCGTTTGGCATCTTGTCCCGCTTTGCGGTGCTTTATATTGGCCCACTTACTGTGACCCGCCATATCAGCCTCTCTACTACGCTTGCGCCACAATTTTAGGCGTCTAATTATTTAAAACCACCCACCGCTGAAATGCCGGTGGGTGTATACACGACTGCCTGGGCCGCTATTTTTCCTCTAGCTTACGCAAGCGAATGTTTAGCTCTGTAAGCTGCTTAGCCTCCACAAGACCCGGCGCATCTGTCATGACACAGGCGGCACTCTGGGTTTTCGGGAAGGCAATAACATCGCGAATTGACTTGGCGCCAGTCATCAACATGACCAAACGATCAAGACCAAACGCCAAACCACCGTGCGGTGGAGCGCCGTACTTTAACGCATCAAGCAGGAAGCCAAACTTCTCTTCTGCCTCTTCTGGACCAATACCCAGCACTCGGAATACGGCTTGCTGCATATCACCACGGTGTATACGAACAGAACCGCCGCCTAACTCCGTGCCGTTTAAAACCATATCGTAGGCGATAGACAAGGCGTCACCCGGTGCGTTCTCAAGCTCTTCTGGCGTGCAGGAAGGCGCGGTAAACGGGTGGTGCAATGATGTCCAATTACCACTGCCATCTTGTTCAAACATCGGGAAGTCGACAACCCACAGCGGCGCCCACTCACAGGTGTATAGCTTAAGATCTTCGCCCAATTTGCAACGCAGAGCCCCTAAGGCCTCATTGACAACTTTAATCGTGTCGGCGCCGAAGAAAATAAGGTCACCATTTTCAGCCTCAAGACGCGCCAAAATCGCAGCGCGCACTGGCTCAGGCAGGAATTTAACGATGGGAGACTGCAAGCCATTTTCCAGATCAGACTTATCGTTGACCTTGATATAAGCCAAACCTTTCGCGCCGTAAATACCTACAAACTTGGTGTATTCGTCGATCTGCTTGCGGGTCAGCGCCTCGTTACCACCCGGTACTTTTAATGCGGCTACTCGGCCATCGGCGCTGTTAGCAGGACCAGAGAACACTTTAAATTCGACTTCCTGCATGAGGTCGCCAACATCAACCATCTCTAGCGGAATGCGCATATCGGGCTTATCGCTTCCAAAGCGCGACATCGCCTCTGCGTATTTCATGGTTGGGAATGCGCCAAGGTCGATATTCATAACCTCTTTAAACAGATCGCGAATCATACCTTCAGTTACGGCCATGATCTGCTTGTCGTCCATAAAGGACGTTTCAATATCTATTTGGGTAAACTCTGGCTGACGGTCAGCACGCAGGTCTTCGTCGCGAAAACATTTAGCAATTTGATAGTAGCGGTCAAAGCCAGACACCATTAGCAGCTGCTTGAACAACTGCGGCGACTGCGGCAGGGCAAAGAATTTACCTGCATGAGTGCGGCTGGGCACCAAATAATCGCGCGCACCCTCAGGGGTTGCACGGGTTAAGATTGGGGTTTCAATATCGAGAAAGTTCTGACTGTCTAAATAGCGGCGCAACACCGATGTAATCTTTGCTCGCAAACGCAATTTGTCAGAAATCTGCGGACGACGCAGATCTAAATAGCGATAACGCAGACGGACGTCTTCACCAACATTGGTGTGGTCATCCAACTGGAAGGGCGGGGTTTCTGATTCATTCAGAATTTCTAGCTCTTTCCCCAACACCTCAATGGCACCGGTTTTCATATTGGCATTAACTGTCGCACCAGCGCGCGCGCGAACACGGCCGCGAATACGCAAGACATATTCGCCACGAACGCGGTCAGCAGTGCGAAAATGCTCTTCAGTATCGGGGTCAAAAACAACCTGTACGATGCCCTCACGGTCTCGCATATCAAGGAATATAACCCCACCATGATCACGGCGACGGTCAACCCAACCACATAGGGTAACGTCTTGATCTATATGTTCACTGCCCAAGCTGCCGCAATAATGACTGCGCATGTGTTCTGTTCTCACTGTATTAATGTATATCTAGCTTATTCCATTGGCGCCATGTTCTCGGCACCAATCACTCAGTTCGTGCACCCACTAAGGGTATTTACTTCAAAGCCTAGGCATCTGAGGCAGCGGACGAGCCACCACCCGAGCCGTCGCCTGCCAAATTCTTCTTTTTGTCGCCACTTTTAAAATCTGTCTCATACCAGCCGCCGCCTTTCAAACGAAAGCCTGCCGCCGAAATCTTTTTCACCAACGCCGCCGCCCCACACTCCGGGCAATCTGTTAACGCCGGATCGCTCATTTTCTGAAGAGCCTCATGCGCATGTTGGCAGGCTTGGCACTGGTATTCGTAAATAGGCATAAAAATTCCCCAAACTCATAACACACAACGATGCCATTTAGAGACAAGCGGCATAAAAGGAGCGGGATTATAACGCAAAGCGGGGCCTGCAATAAATGCAGCTGTGAATTTGGGGGGAAATAAACCGATACAGCGGGGAAATCAGCCTCGAACACATTAATAAATGCCGAGGCTGACCGTAATCAGACTTAAATTGCGAAGTCTTTAAGCTTTTTCAATGGACGAACCTTAACAGCAACGCTAGCTGGCTTGGCTTTGAACATGGTTTCTTCACCAGTAAATGGGTTAATCCCTTTACGCGCCTTGGTAGCTGGTTTTTTCACTGTGGTGATTTTCATTAGACCTGGAATGGTGAACTCACCCAGAGCACGCTTTTTAACGCTGCGTTCAATCAGTACTTCCAGCTCTTCAAGCACGTCGCCAACCTGCTTGCGAGTCAAGTTAGTGTTTTCTGCAATCTCTGTGAGAATTTGAGTTTTGGTCATTTTCTCAGAGATAGCAGTGGTTTTGCGCTTAGGTGCTGCTGCAGCAGTCGCAGCAACTTTTGCTTTGGCTGGTGCTTTCTTAGGAGCAGCTTTTTTTGGGGCAGCTTTTTTGGGAGCAGCTTTTTTTATCGCCATTAGAATATTCCTGTATCACACATTAAGTTTTATTGGCCTAAATACGGTTATAAGCACCAACCAGCAGGTACCGCATGCTAATCACGAATCTGTGCCTGCGACTATCTATAGTAGATTGTGCAACCCAATACAAGATTAAAGCGCTGTTTTTCGTTCAAAACACTGTAAAAAAGGCATTTTTTGTATGACGAGCACAATAATCGTCTAAAAAGCTGAGCTGTAATATCACTGCAAATGGAAAAACGAAGCTGAGAAGTAGCCACATAAAAATCGCAGCACCCGCTTTTTTGCCGGTCAGGTGCCGCCTTTTATCTGGGAGCAAGAATGGCAAACTAAGCGACTAATTCCATCCCATACGCAGAGTAAGCTGCACGTATTTGCGTTAAGCGAGCAGCCAATGTAGCTGACTCATAGGCTTTAGCAGGGAGAAGCCCCCAAACGGGCTTTGGCCAAGCTGGATCAGCAGCAAATCGCGCAATATGGTGTATATGCAGCTGCGGCACCATGTTACCCAAGGCGGCAACATTTAATTTTTCCGCCGCAAAGGTATTCTGCAATACAGCACAAGTCGCATTTGACTCGGCTAGGTACAGCTGCTGATCCTCTGCGCTTAAATCACACACCTCACGCAAATTATCCCGGCGCGGCACCAAGATAAGCCAAGGATACTGACTGTCATTCATTAACAGCAGCCGACACAACGGTAAATCGCCCACTACAGCGCAATCTCGCGCTAAAGCATCATGTAATTTGAACATCACTCCCCCTGCGGCCTGTACCGCGCTACCGATCAATCGTAAAATGCGCAAACTCTGATAAACAAGGCCAGAATTACACCATGCGCGCTAGCCAATTCCTAATTGCCACCCAAAAAGAAACCCCAGCCGACGCTGAAGTCATTAGCCATCAACTTATGCTGCGAGCAGGCATGATACGCAAGCTCGCCACCGGTCTCTACACATGGCTGCCGATGGGCCTGCGGGTGCTGCGTAAAGTCGAGAATATCGTTCGCGAAGAAATGGATCGCGGCGGCGCAATGGAGGTAATGATGCCGATTGTGCAGCCCGCAGAACTCTGGGAGGAGTCTGGTCGCTGGGAGCAATACGGCGCCGAATTGCTGCGTATTGGTGACCGCCACAACCGTTCGTTTTGCCTCGGCCCCACCCACGAAGAGGTCATAACAGATCTAATTCGCAATGAAATAAAGAGCTATAAGCAGCTCCCGGCAAACTTTTATCAGATTCAAACTAAATTTCGTGACGAAATTCGCCCGCGCTTTGGCGTGATGCGTTCACGCGAATTTATAATGAAGGACGCCTATTCCTTCCACAATGACCAGGAATCACTGCAAGCCACTTACGATGTAATGCACGCGACCTACACTCGCATATTTACCCGCCTGGGCTTGGACTTCCGCCCTGTTATCGCCGACACCGGCTCAATCGGCGGCAGTGGCTCACATGAATTTCACGTGTTAGCGTCATCGGGCGAAGACGATATAGCCTTCTCCGACACCTCTGACTACGCCGCCAACGTCGAAATGGCGGAGGCACTCGCCCCCGCTGGAGCGCGCCCTGCACCTAATAGCACGCTAGAGAAAATTGCCACCCCCGGCGCGCACACTATTGATGAAGTCAGCGCCTTGCTGAAGGTGGCTGCAGCACAAATACTTAAAACCTTGATTGTGTACAGCGACGCCGACGAAAACGGCAAGCAGGATTTGATCGCCTTAGTCGTGCGCGGCGATCATAATTTGAATGAAATTAAAGCCGAGAAAATAGCCGGCGTGGCATCGCCCCTCACTTTCGCTAGCGAGGAAGATATTCAAGCCAAACTGAATTGCAAACCCGGCTCTATTGGCCCCGCCGGCTTAAGCATCCGTATCATTGCAGATCGCAGCGCTGCCCACAGTGCAGATTTTATTTGCGGCGCCAACGAAGACGGCTTCCACCTCAGTGGCACAAACTGGGATAGAGATGCCAGCTTTACTGAAACAGCCGATCTCCGCGACGTAGTTGAAGGTGACCCTAGCCCGGACGGACAAGGTAGTTTGCTTATTAAGCGCGGTATCGAAGTGGGTCATATCTTCCAATTAGGCACCAAGTATTCAGAGGCGATGAAAGCCACCGTACTCAACGAAAACGGCAAAGAGCAAACTATGATCATGGGTTGCTACGGCATTGGTGTAACCCGTGTGGTGGCATCAGCCATCGAGCAAAATCACGACGAGAAAGGCATTATTTGGCCAGCCAGCATCGCGCCGTTTGAGGTCGCCATCGTGCCATTGAACATTCAAAAATCTGAACGGGTTCGCGAGCACGCGGAACACCTCTACGCCACCTTGCGCGGATTAGGCTACGACGTCTTACTTGATGATCGCAATGAGCGACCAGGGGTGAAGTTTGCCGACATGGAGCTGATGGGTATTCCTCACCGCATCGTGATTGGCGACCGAGGCCTAGACAATGGCATGCTTGAATACAAGAACCGCAGCGCAAGCGACAATGAAGACATTGCGATTGACGATGTTGTCGACTTCATTCAGCAGCAACTGCCACGTTAAATGCCAGACGCCCACACCGTGCAAATTCGTTTCGCAGTGCTAGCTTCGCGGCTGGCATTGCTGCTGATATTGATTAGCTCGCCGCTGAGCATTGCCGGCATCCCAATCGTCACGGATGCTCGCAGCGCAGCACTATCGGCCGAACAGCGGGAACACGAGGAACTACGGGTATTCCTTAAGCAAGCGGTTGCAGATGCCGGCAGCTTTAAGGATCGCTTTGATGCTGAGGTTTGGTTATTTGATATGTCAGGGCGAATGACAAGATATATCAAAGATCCACAAGAGCGGCTCACTTTTTTACGCAGCGTACACAGAGAGGCGAGCGCGGCAGGGCTAAGTCCCGAATTGGTGTTGGCGCTCATTGAAGTAGAGAGTTATTTCGACCGTTTTGCAGTGTCTCGTGTTGGCGCTCAGGGCTTAATGCAGGTGATGCCGTTTTGGAAAAAAGAAATCGGCCGTCCCGACGACAACCTCACCAACGCAGATACCAATCTGCGCTATGGCTGCCAGATTTTGCAGTTTTATTTACAAAAAGAAAAAGGCAATGTTCACCGCGCCCTCTCTCGCTACAATGGCAGCCTCGGCAAAAGCTGGTATCCCGAACGCGTATTCGATCGCTGGCGCAGGCATTGGTATAACGGCGAGTTAAAAATGCACTAGTACCAGCTACTGCGGAGGCAGCTCGCCATTATGTTCCGGCTCGCCAGGTCTTGGCTTTTTATTTTTCATTCGACCTAATTCACGGAGCGCAAATTGCAGTCGCTGCTCGGGCGGCAAAGTTACCAGCACCGTTGCTAACACCTCATGACTCACCCGCTTTAAATTCGTATCAGCGATCCGAATTTCCTTAAACCCCTTGCTGATCTCTGCCTCTATTGCCGTATCTTGTTTTAATATTGCAACCATGTCTCGGCGCGCCGCACGAAGCTTGCGATACGCCTTGACCATATCTTTGCGATGCATTTCAAGTACTTGGCGCATTGGTTCAGCAAGCTCTTGCGGCTCGTCTTTAAGCAGGTGTTTTGCCATACCATGCATAGCGTGGCGCTCTTCACCCATTAGACGGTGCCCCGCGTATAAACCAATCAGAACCCCGTTTAACACCAAGGACACGAACAGCGCGATAACAATGCCTTTACGTGTACTCATAAGCCTGTACCTGCAATCCAATCACTCACTTCATAACTCGCTGTTGTTTCAAACACATAATCATCAGGATCGGCATAATCCGCAAAGTAGCCACCCGCGCCCAGCACCACGCCCAGTAAGGCCGACGCCATTGCCGCGGCAAAACTTAAACGCCACACGGGTATATAAGGTTCACGCGCTGCTTTACTAGGTAGCTGTGCGATGGCTGCTAAGCGAGCCTGTAAAGCGGTGCTCGGAATCAGCTCCGGCAAATCAGTTTTATAGAGCGCACGTATAGCACCCTCCTCTGCTTGGGCTTCGCGCCACTGCGCAGCGCAGGCATCCAACCGCAGAAATAAAGGTAAAAGCACACGGTATAGAAACGGCCAATGATCGGCATTAGCGCCATAGCGGGCCAATAAGGCTGAAAATATTTGTTCTGCCGATGTCATTCTCGACCTCCTAATCGTGTTCTTAGCTGCTGCTTAGCTCGGCTTATGAGCGATTCCACTGCTTTAGCAGATAAGCCCATAATCACGGCAATGTCTTTCACTGAAACTTCTTGATAAAACCTGAATGCCATTACCGCACGCTGGTTATCTGGAAGGGCCTTTAGAGCATCATTCACGGCTAAGTTTTCGTTTTCATTTGGCGGCATAACCGACTCAGCATGCTCGACAAGCAATTCAAGCGAACCGTTGTCCAACACATGCCGCTGCTGAACTCGCTGCTTGTAATTGAGTGCCAAGTTATTCGCAACCCGATATAGCCATGTCGTTAATTTGGCATCGTCCCGCCAATCCGGTGCTTGTTTCCACAGGCGTTCAAACACTTCTTGGCATAAATCTTCGGCATCGTCTCGCGACAATACAATGCGGTACACAAGGTTTAATACCATTTTACTGTGACGGTCCAACAACACTGAAAATGCCTGTTGGTCGCCGCCCGCTATTCGCCGCATCAATTCAATGTCAGATAACTGCACGCTGAAACCTATTGAATTGGCGAAGGCGGACGCTCAATTACACACCGCTACCTTGACGGTGCTCGCCGTCGTGACGGTCACCACCGTGATCGCGCATCGCCTTAAACATTTCACGGCGGTCGATATTGCCATCACCATTGCTGTCCATGCGCTTTGTCATTTTATCGGTGCTGGCCGCGAATTCTTCCGCAGATACCTGACCATCGCCATTAGCGTCTGCTCTATCAAAGCGATCCTTCCTATTTGCTTCTCGCTCAGCCTTTCGCTTAGCCTTGTATTCGGCCACTTCCTCGCGGGTCAAATTGCCGTCGCTATTTAAGTCCATTTTCGAGAACATGGCTTGGCGATGCTGTGCCATTTCCTCTGTACTTACTGTGCCATCACCGTTTAGATCAAATTTTGGATGCTGCTTAGCACCTTCGCCAGCAATTGCCGACATTGCCGCCATAGAAACAATCACACCAAGTATTTTTTGTACTGTATTCATAATGGATTCTCCCAAGAATCATTGTTAAGAATATTACTGCTTTGCTCCGGCCGTTAATGATTAAACACCGCAAGCACAATAATCCTTCGCTCCTGAGCGAAAATTATTCCTGGGATGATCTTCAGTCTTATTATTATGTTGTACTGTACTCATAGCGCCATACGCCATTTTCCAAATAACAGCGATTTCGCGGGCCACCGACATTCGGGTCACAATTACTATAGCCAGCGTCGCCACCGTATAGCATGCAGACACAATCGTTGTGCGACGAAATTCTCGGCTCAAAATAGGGAACGTCGCGATCACTGTAAAACCGCTGCGCATCAACTTGGCTAACGCAGGCCGCCAACTCAGTAAGGGTAACCACCGTTGGCGGCATTAGAGCTAGCTCGCCGCAGCGATGCTGCTGTAGGAATTCTTCAGGTGCGCCCCAGCGATAGTCATCCATTTCCTCGCCATCAACAACAATCTCACGGCGATCGCCCTCGGCAAGATAAAACCACGTAGCAAATCGTCGCCCGATCGACGGCGGCGTTGTCCAGTGGGACAAGAACAATAAATTATCAGCAGATAGCTTTAGACCGGCTTCCTCCTGCGTCTCCCTTATAGCGGCAGCTCGCGCCGCCTGTTCATCAGTTTCCGCACCAATCGCATCTTCAGGATCCACAGTGCCACCTGGGAACACCCAGTGACCACCGCCAACCTTAAGTTGCGTATGTCTGCGTAACAGTAATATTTCTAAGCTTTTGTCGCCGTCGCGAACTATCACTACGGTAGCCGCAGCCCTTATATCTGTCGTCATTGATTACAACCCACTACGCTACACCCAAGCTTGATCTAGGCTTGCTATTATTGTTTCTACACTCGGCCGAATACGGAAATTATCCGTTAAATCAACATAGATAATTTTTCCACTTTCATCTGTCACGACTACCGTTGGCAAAACGGTATCTTGTCCATAACCAAGTATACCCAGCGGCACACCGTAGCGGTGAACAATGCCAAGGGTGCGCGCTGCGTTATTGTCTTCATCCATATAGAATGGCATTGAGACGCTAAGTCGCGACTGTTGCTGCGCACTTTTTTCTCTACTTTGCGGGCTGATAAGTACCAGTTCAATCCCCCGCTCGCGAAGGGTTTCATATTCTTCAGCTAAGTGTGCCAATTGTGACTGGCACATAGGGCACCAATTGCCTCGAAAAAAAACCCACAGTACTTTTTTCCCTAAAAAGCTAGACGTCGAAACCTTCTCCCCTGCTAGCGAGCTCACCGTAAAATCAGCTAAGTACGCACCTTTTTTCAGCAGAACATTGTCGCTTCGATCGAGATAGGTATACCAAAACACATAAACCAATACCCCACCAAGACCAAAAAACAAGGTATAAAATGTAGGTAGAGGTCGCATCTCCACTACCGTTAACAGGGCACCCAGCAAAGCCATTATCACTGGAATTGCGATAAAACGAACCACCCTCGTGTAAGGAAAGGTATATACCAAGCTCATAAAGAGAACTAATGGCCCGACCGCTACCAAAGCGCCTAACCAAGACAAACTAAATCTTGAATCGGTAAATAGCTGGTAAAGGCTTTGCGAAGAAACCGCAATGCATATAAGCAAATAGGGAATTGCGTACCAACGCTTAAGTCGTGATATCAAACCCAAAATCATGAATATCTATCCCTACTGTCCACAAATCCTCTTTGCCATTCACTGTAAAAACGGCTATTTGTGTTCTAGCTTGAAGCTTTACACAATATAAAGACTATTGACCGAAAATTATTGCTATTAAAAAAAACAGCAATAGCCAATAAAAACATTAGGACATAGACTAAAGTTGTATTCAATGACCTAGCTTACGCCTCGGCGTGGCAAAAAACATAACAACGCTAAATATATCAGGTAGTTGTAACTACGAGGTACGGAACGAATGGCAAAACTTTCAGTAATGGATTTAGCTTTTTTTCTAACCGAGACCGACGCGAGTCCCAAACATGTGGGCGGTCTACTTATGTTTCGCAAGCCCGCAAACGCGAGCGAAAGTTATGTTGAACAACTGGTTAATGAATACGCAGGCAATATCGAAGAGATTCGCGCGCCGTTTAATCAAATTATTCAATTTTCTGCCATTAGCGCCCCTCGTTGGCGATGTGATCTAGATTTCGACATTAATAACCATGTCTTTTATCACCGTATTGAGGGCCACGATTTTCGTGAAAGCCTTTACGATTTGATCGGCGATTTACACAGTATTCGCATGGATCGTTCACGACCAATGTGGGAAATGCATGTTATTCAAGGCATTGATGACAAACGCTTTGCCATTTATACCAAACTACATCACGCCTATGCCGACGGCGTTACCATGTCGTCATGGCTTGTCAATAGCTTAAGTAAGTCTGCCAGAACGAAATCAGTCACACCGATATGGTCGGTATTGCCGCAAAAACGCCTACAAAATACGGCGGACAGCATTTCAATCATGAAGGTATTAAGCCAGCTAGGTGGGCGCTCTGGCGACTATATTAAGGCATTAACCGGACTCACCAAGCTCAGTGCACAACTCGCTCTAGAAACACTCAATCTAACCAAAAATGCGGTCGCGGTGCCATTTAAGGCAAATAGCTCAACACCGCTAACAGGGCAAGTCAGTGCCGGACGCCAAATAGCCACTGCCGCCGTCGACATGGAGCGCGTGCACCGCCTGCGCAAACTGACTCGCTCAACCCTCAACCATATTGCGCTGACCTGTATCGACGGCGCTCTGCACCGCTACTTGCAGGATTGCGGAACTGATATCAACGAACCGATTACCATTCAGATGCCCGTGAATTTGCGCCAAAGTGGCGATGACAGCTTCGGAAATAAAATCGGCATTGTGCTCGTTGAACTAGCCAGCAAAACCACCGACCCCTACGAAAGGCTGAGAGAAATCGGCTTTACCCTACGCAACGTACGATACCAGATCGATGGGGTTCCGCCGGCGTCGGTCATGGCGTATACGGTCCTTCTGGGCGGGGTTTCACTTATTGGTGAGGCATTGAAGCTTGGCGACGTACTGCCACCACTGGGTAATACCTTAGTTTCCAATGTACCCGGCCCCGCAAAAGCACTGTACTTGAAGGGCGCAAAATTAGAAGAAATGTACCCTATAAGTGCCTTAACGCCGAGCAACCATCTCAATATTACGCTATACAGTTATGATGGCCGTTTGCAGTTTGGCTTGGTTGCTACGACGGCAATGCCGAACCTAGATATTCTCGGCAACTATATACACGATGCATTTGACGACCTTGAAGAGGCCGTCTCGCCATCAGCACTAGCTAAAACCAAAAAATAACAAAGTAACGAAATTCATAATATTGGAGATACACCATGAGCTATTTTGTCACCGGCGGTACTGGCTTTATAGGCCGTTTTCTCATTGAGCGTCTTGCCAAACGCAAAGGTACTATTTATGTATTGGTGCGCAGAGGCTCAAAACAAAAATACAAAGACCTATTAGAAAAAACTGGGCTAAACAGCAACCGCCTAGTAGCAATAAATGGTGATCTATCCAAGCCGCGCTTAGGTATTAGCACCAAGGATATGGCTACGCTGAAAGGCTCGGTTAAGCACTTTTATCACCTTGCCGCCATTTACGACCTGAAAGCTGACGCCGCCAGCCAAGAAATCGCCAATGTAGACGGCACCAAAAATGCTATCGCTGCCGCTGAAGCAATGAGCGCCAAGTGCTTTCATCTAGCCAGCTCAATTGCAGCGGCAGGTTTATACCGAGGTACTTTTCGAGAGGATATGTTCGAAGAGGCAAAAGGTCTCGAACACGCGTACTTCCGCACCAAGCATGTTTCAGAAGGCCTAGTCCGTAACGAATGTAAAATCCCCTATCGTATCTATCGACCTGCAATGGTTGTCGGTGACTCTAAAACGGGCGAAATTGATAAAATCGACGGTCCTTATTACTTCTTTAAACTATTGCAAAAGCTCCGCAACCGCATCCCTCAGTGGGTACCGTTAATCGGCCTTGAAGGCGGGCAGATGAACATAGTCCCAGTTGACTATGTTGCCGATGCGATGGACTTTTTATCCCATAAGGCTGGGCTCGACGGCCGCTGCTTCCATTTGGTTAATCCTGAGTCACAGCAAGTTGGCGAAGTCCTCAATATATTTTCACAAGCCGCCCATGCACCGCGATTTGCACTGCGTATAGATATGCGGATGTTTGCATTTATTCCGGCATCCGTTCTTAATCTTTTAAAAGGTCTGCCGCCGGTTCGCCGCATCATAAATGCGATATTAGCGGACTACCACATTCCACAAGATGCCGTCGGTTTTATGAATATGCCGACTCGATTCGATACGAGGGAAACCCTCAAAGCCTTAAAAGGAAGTGGTATTTCGCCACCGGCCTTAGAAGATTACGCCCACAAAATATGGGACTACTGGGAGCGCAACCTCGACCCCGATCTATTTAAAGACCGCTCATTGCGTGGAAACGTAAAGGATAAGGTAATTGTTATTACCGGCGCTTCTTCGGGGATCGGTAAAGCCGCCGCTATCAAACTTGCCGCTGCCGGTGGCAAGGTCGTTCTCGTGGCGCGCACACTTGAGAAGTTAGAAGAAACGCAAAAAGAAATTGCTGAAAAAGGCGGTACCAGCTACGCCTATAGCTGCGACGTATCAGATTTAGCTTCCTGCGATAAATTAGTCGCGACCTTGTTAGAAAATCATGGCCAAGTGGATGTGCTGGTCAACAATGCAGGGCGCTCAATTCGCCGCTCGCTGGAATTAACGTTTGATCGCTTCCATGACTTTGAACGCACCATGCAGCTAAACTACTTTGGCGCAATCCGCCTAATTATGGGATTGGCACCGTCAATGCTCGAGCGCAAAGCCGGTCACGTCATTAATATTTCATCTATTGCCGTCATCGTCGGAACGTCGCCGCGTTTTTCAGCCTATGCTGCGTCTAAATCTGCACTGGACGCGTTCTCTCGCGCGGCTGCAGCGGAATTCTCTGACCGGAATATTGCCTTTACGACTATTAATATGCCACTGGTCAGAACCCCGATGATAGGGCCAACATCAATCTACAACTCCGTGCCCACTTTGTCGCCAGACGAAGCCGCCGATATGATTTGTAATGCCATTATTCGCAGACCTAAACGTATTGCGACCGGCCTTGGTATAACGATGCAAGTACTGAACGCCATTATGCCCAAGGCGGTAGAAATCATCATGAACACGGTTTTCCGCACCTTCCCAGACTCGTCTGCTGCCAAAGGTGACGGCGACGAGAATAAAGCCGAGGTGTCTTCTGAGCAAATGGCACTCGCCGCTGTTCTTAAGGGTATCCACGTCTAACTTCATAGCCCACTATGTAACAAGGGGCCCCAGGCCTCTTGTTACAAGCCCTTCTCTTAGTCACAACTCTCCGCTCACTTTCAGCTAAACAATGATAATCAATTGATTTCTAATGGCCGTAACTTGGCTTAGTCGGTTAGGATTGTCCACTTCACTGAAAATACGACCCGCTAAACGTATGTCGCGATTTATATGGCGATCTGCGGTTTTTTCTGGATCAATCGAATGATTCGCAAAGCCGTAGCCAACGGCGAGCACTTCGAGCACCGCGCTAGCGACCCAAATATTCCTGAGCGAGATTATCCTCACCCTATTACAGGCTTACTTCCTTTGCTGGTTGTGCTTAGCGTGTCGTTTTTATTTCACGACTCACTGCAGCAGTACGCGCTAATACTCGCACTACTGGGTGGTTGCATTTGCATCATGCTGATTAATTTTCGGCACTTTCACAATATGAACAAGGCGATAAACGAGGGGGACTACCGGCGCACTAATTGCGATCGGCAATACGGCGGCAGTGGTAGGTTTCGGAACGATGGCCAAAGCATCACCCGCCTTTGCGGTAGCAGTTGACGCGATGACGGGCATTCCGGGTAACGAGTTAATTGGTGCCGCCATTGCCGTTACGACTATTGCAGGCCTCACTGGCTCCGCGTCTGGAGGCTTATCAATCGCACTACCCGTACTTGGCCCGCACTACACAGACTTGGGTGTAAACCCAGAACAGTTGCACCGCATTTCGTCCATAGCCTCTGGGCCATTGGACTCCCTGCCACACAATGGCTATATCGTCACTATCGTGAGAGCCATTTGTGGCGAAACTCACAAAAGTGCATATTGGCCAATCGCCGCCCTAACTATTGCTATTCCAACAGCAGGTTTGATTCTGGCCTTGACGCTAATGCAGTTTTTCTAGATAAATAGGCGTACAAGCGCGATACCGCTAGGAGCGGCTTCACACTTTAAAAATTGCGGAATGTAACCATTTTACGAAGGAGGAAAAAAAATCAGTGAATACCGCTCATCCATGCCAGCAATAAAGCACCTACCGAGATTGTCGACACCATGATCAACAAAATCCCAAGCAACTTTAGCGGCCGATAAGGTTTACGCTCAACATTGTTATAACCCTGCTTCAAGAAAGCATCTACTTTCGCCTGATCTTCTGGGTACAATTTATTGTGTTCGTTTTCCATCATTCCACCACTAGCGATTAGAAAGCCCGTTGCCCACCTTTATTTAGGCAATAAAAAAGGCGGCACTATTATCTCAAGTTGCCGCCTTATTAACCAGTTTTACCGTGCTTATATCAAATTAAGCGAAAGCTTCCTCTGGAATATCCATTAAGCTGGCACTGCCGTTACGGATTGATTCGCTCAGCCCTTTTGCCTGCGGCAACAGTCTCTGAATAAAGAAACGTGCGGTGTGAAGCTTGGCCTGTCCAAAAGCCTCGCCTTGGTCACTCTCACCGCTCAGCACCGTGCGTGTCATCATCGCCCACATATAGGTATAGAGTGTGAAGCCCATGACATGCAGAAACTCTACCGACGCTGCGCCGATGGCGTTGGCATCGCCCGCCTGCGCCTGCGCCAAAACAAACTCAGACAGCGACTCAAGATTATCAACCGCTTCGTTTAACGGAAGTAAAAACTCATCCATGCCGCTCACTGATGCCGCCGACGTCGCAAATTCCCGCATTTCAGCTATCAGGACGTTAAGATTTTGAGCACCGTTTGCTGCAATTTTACGACCCATTAAATCGAGTGCCTGGATGCCGTTGGTGCCTTCGTAAATCTGGCTAATGCGCACGTCACGCACCAACTGCTCCATGCCCCACTCACGTATATAACCGTGGCCGCCAAAAACCTGTTGACCCGCTACGGTGCCTTCAAGGCCTTTATCGGTAAGGAAAGCTTTGGCAATTGGCGTCAATAATTCCACCATACCTTCTGCCTTGGCTTTAACTTCACCGCTGCCAAATTTCGACTCATCTAATTGCTTGCCCACATAAACGGCAAATGCACGGCCAGCCTCTACATACGCTTTTTGCGTTAATAGCATGCGACGCACATCGGGGTGCACAATAATCGGATCAGCTGCACCAGCACTATTAACTGGCCCCGACGGAGCACGGCTTTGCAGACGCTCGCGCGCGTATATTGAAGACCACTGATAAGCGGCTTCAGCAGCGCTCAAGCCCTGAATACCCACCGACAGGCGCTCGTAGTTCATCATGGTAAACATACCCTGCAAACCACGGTTTATCTCACCAACAAGGTAACCCTGCGCGCCGTCGAAATTCATTACGCACGTTGCCGACGCATTAATACCCATCTTGTGCTCTATGCTGCCGCAGTGAACACCGTTGTTTTCGCCGCTGTTACCGTCATCATCAACTTTCATTTTGGGAACAAGAAATAAGGAAATGCCTTTAGAGCCCGCCGGTGCGTCCGGCAACTTAGCCAGCACCAAGTGAATGATATTTTCAGTTAAATCGTGATCGCCGCCAGTAATAAATATTTTGGTACCAGTGATACTGTAACTACCATCTGCAAGCGGCTCTGCTTTGGTTCGAATCATCCCAAGATCGGTACCAGCATGGCTTTCCGTTAAGCACATGGCACCAGCCCACTTACCTGAATACATATTCGGCAAAAACTTTGTTTTCAGCTCGTCAGTTGCATGGCTGGAAATTGCCAGGGCGGCGCCGGATGTGAGGGTTAAATACAAGCCCATCGCGATATTCGAGGAATACAACATTTCTTCAAACAGCAACACCAACATCTTGGGCATTGTTTGCCCGCCGTATTCCGGCGCGCCAGACAAGCCGCCCCAACCGCCTTCAGCCAGCTGTCGAAATGCGCCTGGATACCCCTTTGGTGTAGTCACTACACCGTCAGTCCACTTAACACCTTCTTCGTGCCCCGGCTGACTTAAAGGGGCCACTAAGGACTCATTAATTTTTGCGCCTTCTTCGAGAATTGCATCAGCCAATTCACGATTAACTTCTTCCATCGCGGGCATGGTTTGCCACAAGTTCTCAGCTTTAAAAACTTCGTGCAAAACAAACTGCATATCGCGTAGGGGGGCTTTGTATTCAGGCATAAATGACTCCTTCTAAATAAGCACGACGGCACTGGGCCGTCGCGATTCAATCAAACAAAATTTTTAAAATGCGAAAGCTTCTTCAGGCATCGCCATCACACTATCCGCCCCATTAAGCATGGCAAGTTTGTGTGATTCCGTACGAGGTAATAACCGTTGGTAATAGAATTGCGCTGTTTGAACCTTTGCTTTAAGGAAGGCATCATCAGCATCGCCATCTAAAGCAACCGAGGCCATACGCGCCCACATATACGCTAACGACACATAGCCAGAATACATTAGGTAGTCCACCGACGCAGCGCCAACTTCATCGGCATTGCTCATGGCTTTCTCACCCAATTTAGCGGTGATGTCTCCCCACTCAGCATTTAACTCAGCCAATTTTTCTACAAATGGCGCCATGCCCGGCTTGTCTTTTTGCTCTTTACAGAACTGATGAATAATCTTAGTAAACACCATCAATTGCTTACCGCCGCTACCCATCACCTTCCGGCCAAGTAGATCTAAAGCCTGGATACCTGTAGTGCCTTCATAGAGCGTAGAAATACGTAAATCGCGGACGATTTGTTCCATTCCCCATTCAGAAATAAAACCGTGACCACCAAACACCTGCATACCGTAATTCGCCGATTCCAAACCCGTTTCAGTAACAAATGCTTTCGCAATTGGGGTCAGCAATTCAGATAGTTCCTCCGCATCGCGACGCGCTTGTTCATCGCCAGAGAAATAGAAGGTATCAACAAGTTGCGCCACCCAGTATATAAACGCACGACTACCTTCAGCGAAGGCCTTTTGCGTTAATAACATACGGCGAACGTCGGCATGAACAATCAAGGGATCGGCAGGACCGTCAGGGTTCTTTGGACCGCTCAGTGAACGCATTTGGAGACGGTCGCGAGCGTATTCTAAAGCGCCTTGAAACGACGCTTCGCCGGCAGACAAACCCTGTAAAGCCGTACCTAGACGAGCCGAGTTCATCATATGGAACATCGCATTCAAGCCGCGATTTTCTTCGCCAACCAAAAACCCTTTAGCGCTGTCAAAGTTCATTACACAGGTCGCAGAGGCCTTTATACCCATTTTGTGCTCAATGCTGCCACAGTGAACGCCATTGCGCTCGCCAACTTCACCGTTCTCGTCGGGCAGGAATTTAGGAACAACAAATAGGGAAATACCTTTGGTACCCGATGGCGCGCCCTCTACACGAGCCAGCACAAGATGGATAATGTTTTCCATCATGTCGTGCTCGCCACCAGAAATAAATATTTTGGTGCCGGTGACGTTATAACTGCCATCTGCATTCATTTCAGCTTTTGTTCTTAGAAGACCGAGATCTGAACCGCAGTGAGATTCCGTCAAGCACATGGTGCCGCCCCATGTACCGCTGGTCATCTTTTCAAGGTAGGTTTCTTGCAATTCATCGCTGGCATAAACCTCAAGCAAGCGCGCGGCCGACTGTGATAAACCGGTATACATACCCCAAGCCCAACAGGCAGAACTGACCATTTCAGTTACAACCAAGCCCAAGGAGTTAGGCAAACCTTGACCACCGAATTGGGGATTAGCGGTCATCGACGGCCAACCGCCTTCGGCATATTGCTGATAGGCCTCTTTAAAACCTTCTGGCGTAGTAACCCCTGACTCAGACCAAGTACAACCCTGCTGGTCACCGACCTGGTTTAAAGGAGAGAGTACATTTTCAGAGAATTTGGCGCCTTCAGAAATAATGGCGTCCATCAAGTCTTCACTAACTTCTTCACGGCTAGCAAGACTGGCAAAGTGTTTGTCGCTGTTAAGTACATCTTTCAGTACAAAATTAATATCGCGAAGTGGAGCTGTATATTGCGGCATGATAATGACCTCATGAACAAAAATCTGGCAGATTGCTACACACCCACCAATGTTGACAGTGACAACTATAGCGATTTTATTACGTCTTGCAAGCTATTTTGGATTCGGATGCGCCTGAGATATTTGGTTCACTCCCGCCAGCGCCGCTATAAAAACCCTGAAAATCATAACGTTAGGGATTCAACACAAAAGACCCGAGTGACTGGAGTTACTTAGTTAACAATAGCTTTTTAACAGAGGACAATGCTTCGTATACTGCCATAAAATCTGCAAACAGCGACTCACGCATCCTAAACAAGGCCCTTTTAAAAAGGCCCTTCACCAAGGTATTAATCAATATTTGAAGGTGTTCAGCTGCGCTCGCTCACATCATTGCAGTGGCTTCGTCTACCCCACCGCGGTCGGTAATAGCTTTGATCGACTAAGATCAGAGTCACAAAATAGAAACGTCTAAAAACTTGGCGACATTATCGAAACCCCGTTTTTCACCTTTCAAATAGGGCACCACACCAAGGCAGGGTGCGGGAAGCAGGGCTTTTAGCGTTGAGACATTTTCTTCAAAACATGACATATCAGGGTCAATTCGATTTGCCACCCACCCCGCTAAGCGCAAGCCATCCGCCTTTATCGCATCTGCTGTCAGCAGGGCATGACTGATGCAGCCCAATTTCATACCCACCACAAGTACAACCGGAGCTTGCAATTCAACCGCTAAACCAGACAATAACTCGCGACCATTCAATGGCACTCGCCAACCGCCCGCACCCTCAATCAACACAAAATCTGCGCTCTGCATCATCGCGCCACGACATAAGCCGGCGAGCTGAGCTACGCTTACCCGCCTTCCCACTTGCTCTGCAGCAATATGCGGCGCTATTGGCGGCTCTAGCAATACCGGATTAACTTGCTGATAGGACATTTTCTCGGTCATAGCCTCCATTAACATGACCGCATCTTGGTTTCGCAATCCATCTGGAGTGCTTTCTGCACCCGCAGCGATCGGTTTAACTGCGAGCGTGCGCAAGCCTTTATTTGCAGCAGCTACAAGCAATCCGCAACCAATTAAAGTCTTGCCGACGTCAGTGTCAGTACCTGTAATGAAAAAATGACGACTACTCAACATGCTATTTTCCAACCTTGTAAATTTATATCGCTTTAACGCTATTTTGCCCGACCAAATGTTTGCCAAGCTTCACGTAATCTCTCTTGGTTCGCTCGAATATATGCGGGACTCAAACGATCACCGTTAAAATAGCCATTGCGCAAACTAAAGAATTCGCTGGGAATAATATTCGGACCAAATACTAAGCGGTTACCCTGCTCACCTAAAATTGTAGTTACATCGTATCGCCAACTAGGCGCCCCCGTCAGCTGAACACCCGCAATCCGCCCAAGATCTTTGCGGGGAGTTAGTGGAATAGTAAAACCAATCCCAGCAAAGGCATTACCCTCTGACTTTTTATATATTAGGTGCAAGCGGGTATCACCTATGTGCTGGGTAAAGTCCACTTTATAACCAGAGTCTTCGTTATAGAACTCCCCAGCGGTAAGATTAATTTCACTATTGGTACGCTGAAAAAAATATCGCCAAGACACCAAACGCGCATTCCGCGTGATACCAGGATCGTACTTGTCTTCTAAATCGGAGAGGATCACACGAAAACGATGGCGACCATCACCTGGCTCCCAGCGACTTTCCAGAGTCGCTCCGTCATTAACGGCAAAAAACCGACCATAGGAAATCATAGTGGTAAAGCCGCGCCCCAAACGAAACGTTTGGCTAATCACGCGATCTTTCACACCAGTTGCAACACGTTGTTCGCGAAAGACGCCACCAAAAACGCCGTCTTTCGTAAAATCCTGACTCTCTAAAAAAGACCAATCCTTAGTAATATTAAATGCTGCACCCTGCCACAAAGGCAGAACTAGGTCCGTCCTCACCGCCAAGGAGTAATCAAACACGCCATACTCTGTTCCCAGAGTAGACGACAGCACCGGCCTTAGCATTACGGTTGGCCGAAACGAGAGATAGTCTTTAACTTCATTCATCGCTGACGCGACAACTCCGCCACCACCACTACGACGACGCAACCTGTTAGTGGGCGCCGCGACCATGATAGATTCTGGAAAACTACCGCCACCATCCAGAAACTCGCCCCATGCCACCGCTGCCCCACCAAGACCAAACACGGGAATACCGTATTTTTCGAGCTGTAAATAAAACCGATCGCCCGCTGGCAAATTAGTCGCAGCGATACCTATCGCAACCGCCAAGGCATCCATTGCATTATTGTTATAACTCAAGTTTTCAAAGGCGATAATCCATTCTCTGCCATAGCGCTGAATACGCACTTTCTCTAAACTCGCCGCAATAAGATCCCGCTTTAATTGGGCTGCTTTGCCGATCGCTGCGTCTTCTTTTGCGGAACCCACTTGGGATGGGTGAGATTTAGTTTCCAATTTTGGATCAAATCCATATTGCTCTTCACGCACCAATCTCGAAGCCGAAGCAATCTCAGCCCTTGGCTGATCGATCGGCAAGCGACGCTGGTATTTTTGCCCCAAGGGAATTTTTAAATTAACACCGTACCAATCCTGGCGATTGTCGACGCCCTCATTAGCTGAAAGCATCCACAACATCGATGCCTTCCATCCCTGTGGCATTACACCATTCGGCACTGACACACGCACACCACTATTTAGCGAATGACCATCATCCTCAACAATGACACTCAGCCAATCACGCGCAGCATATTCAATGCCGCCAAAAACCCCATCTAGGCGTTGGGTTTTACCTGCGCGACCATCGTATTGCCCATACCCTATAGTCGAACGGAGACTACCGTACTGCCAAGTCGTCACCGCGTACTTAGTATCGAACTCATTGACGGATCCACCAAAGTCTTGCTCGCCAATCGCAAACGAAAATCCATGCAACAGCTCCCAAGGTAACTGCAGTTTAAAATTGAAAGACAAATCAGAGCCGCGAGCCGTCGACCGACCAGCAACATCTCGCCCTACAATTTCAATATGAGGAAAAATTCCGGCAGCGAAATTGAAGTCATTTCCCTGATCATTGAGCTTGCGGTCACGGGAAAAACGCCCGTCAACTTGGTTATCCCATGCCGCAGTGGCGGAACCGTATTCAATCACGGAGGCATCAGGGATATTGAGTAAACCACTCATTCCCTGCATGTTCATATTACCTTGGGCCATCACCGTCATCGGCATAGCGCAGCCTACGAAAAGCGCACGAATATTCCCTTTCAATGAACACCTCAATCTAATTTTTGCAGGCAATCAAATTCCATCAATAGTTTGTATTATAGACGCATAAAAAAGGGCAGCTACTTAGCCACCCTTACAATCTAACAAAGCCCACCAAATTTGCGGATAGCAAACGATCAACGTGAGCAGCGATAGCGACAATTACCCAATTTTTTTACACCGCAAATACCAGACTTGATAAGTTGCTGGCAAATACCCATTTGGCATTCTGAATTTCTCGTAGGCCGAGGTTAATGCCGCAATTCGTCCTCGACTTGTTAAACCGCTTGGTCGTCGACTATTTACATTGTGCGCACCGATATTCTTTAGTTCACGGGTTAACTCAGATAAGCGCTGGTACTCCATTTGCTCACCTACCTCTCGCCACTCCTCCACTTGCAGCCCAGAATATTGAATAGCATCGTCAAGCTCTGATCGCGTCGCGAATTGATTCACGTGGGCATAGGAATCAACCTGACGCCACGACTCGCGCAGCTCGTGCAGTGTTTCTGGCCCCAGCGTGGCAATAACCGCGGTACCTCCGGGCGTTAATACGCGCTCAATCTCGGCGTAAACGGCGGGTAAATTCTCGCACCACTGCAAGGCTAAACTCGAAAAAATTTGCCCTACACTATTATCGGCTAGTGCAAGGTCTTCCGCGTCAGTACACAACCAAGTACTTGCCACTCCACCTGCGTGCTCCTTTGCAAAGGCAAGCATACCTGGCGCAAGATCAGCCGCAATTAACTGTCCCTCGCCCACGTATCGACGTAAGGCGGGCAAGCTGTAGCCAGTTCCACAACCCAAATCAACTAATGAAGCACCCGCCGAGCCGGGCAAGATGGAAAGCAATCTATCGGCAATACGGCGCTGAAGCAGGGCCGCACCATCGTAACTCGAGGCAGCACGACTAAAGGAGCGACCAACGTCGGATTTATCTAATAGGTAAGGCGTGTGCTGATTTAGCAGCCCCTTGTCATTCACAAAATTTAGGAGGATTTCGAGGAACTTCTCTGGCAAAGACAAGAACGGAATATGACCACAACCGCGCATGACCTCACAGTCGTGATTCGGATAGTGCCTCGCAATTAAAGCTGCGCATTCAATCGGCACAATCGCATCATTCGAACCCAGCACATGTAACACCGGAGCTACCACTGACGTTAAAGCCAAGCGATTATCGATATCACTTAAATACTTAAGCCCCTGCAGTAGGCCGGCTGAATTTTGCTGCGGTGCTAGACGATTCACCACTGCTTGCACTGACTCAGTACGCTTGTCGCCGTGGAGTTGTAGCAAAGCAAAACGCCGAAGGCCCTTTGCCATATTTTTTTCAATAGCCGATTTAAAGTTTAAAAAATCTTCGCGCGGCATCGCCGCCGGCCAGCTGTCATCTGCGACAAATACAGCATTACTTGCCACCGTGATTAACGCACTGACGCGCTCTGGATGGGCCGCAGCGATTGCCGTTGCAAACATACCGCCCAGTGACCAACCGCAATAAATAGCCCGCTCAGGAAGCACCGACAGAAGCTGCTCAACAATGGACTTCACGTCGGTATCAACTTGACAGATTTTGCTTCGACCAAAGCCCGGCAAATCAATTAACGTTATATGAAAATGCCGGCGTAAGGCGGGAATGACACTTCGCCAAACGTCCGAGTCGCTAGCCCAGCCATGCAGCAAAACCAGCTCTGCTGCGCCACTGCGGTAGGCCGCAAGATGCTCACGATAAATCACCGTCATAATGTCGCAACACGCAATCCTGCGGGAACCACACGATGTAATGCCTCAAGCAATGCATCAACATCCGCATCAGTGTGTGCCGCAGTAATTGTAATGCGAAGACGAGACTGACCCACCGCCACAGTTGGTGGACGAATGGCGGATACCAAAATACCCTCTGCTTCCAAGTTTGCGCTTATTGCCATGGCGAGGGACTCTTCTCCCACCAACAATGGCTGGATTGCGGTATCCGACGCCATTAAAGGCAGCGCCATTTTTGCGGCGCCACTCTTAAATCGCGCTATCAAGTGCTGTAAATGATCCCGGCGCCAAGATTCAGTTGCCAGCAACTCTAGGCTCGCTACGCTTGCTGCGGCAACCGCCGGCGGCATGGCGGTGGTGTAAATATAGGGGCGGGCAAACTGGATCAAACTTTCAATCAATAACTCGCTACCGGCAATAAAAGCACCATAGCTGCCAATCCCTTTCCCCAAGGTGCCCATCAATATTGGCAACTGCTCTTGATTCAAACCGAATAACTCACTGCTACCAGCGCCGGTCTTACCAAGCACCCCAAAACCGTGGGCGTCATCAGCCATCAAGCATGCATTGTATTTCTGCGCTAACACGGCTAAGTCAGACAAAGGTGCCATATCGCCATCCATGCTGAACACCGCGTCGACAACTATCAGACGCAGGCCCTCGGCGGGTAGCTTTTGCAGGCGGCGTTCGAGATCTGCTAAATCGTTGTGGCGAAAGCGCTGAAATTTGGCACCACTCAATAACCCAGCATCAAGCAAGGAGGCATGATTTAAACGATCTTCTAAAATATGATCGCCTTTACCTACCAATGCGGTGACCGCACCGAGGTTAGCCATATATCCGGTGGAAAATAACAAAGCGCGATCTCGGCCGGTAATCTCAGCAAGTCGCTCTTCTAGACGATGATGAAGCGCAGAGTGACCGCAGACTAAATGTGATGCGCCACCACCGACACCATACTCACTACTGGCAAGCTGCATTGCCGTGATCAATTGCGGGTGATTCGCTAAACCGAGGTAATCGTTGCTACAGAACAACAGGAAATCGCGGCCATCAACCCGCACCCGCGGGCCCTGCGCCGATTCCAGCACACGGCGTTTTCGATAACGGGATTGTTGATGGCGCTCCGCAAGCCGGCGCTGCAGAGCTTCAGTCATCATGATTGAATCAACCGTAGCGGCTTAGGCCGTTGCGTCGTAAAAGAAGCGGTCGTTCTTAGCCTGCTCAACTGCCCCTAACAAGGCATCGCTTTGCGCTTCGTCGTCTTGGGCAACATGGCGCTCTTCGGGCTTTATACCTAAACGACCAAACAGCTCCATGTCTTTATTGGCTTTGGGATTCGGTGTGGTCAATAATTTTTCACCGTAGAAAATGGAGTTGGCACCGGCAAAATACGCCAGGGCATGCATTTCCTCGTTCATTGATTCACGACCCGCAGACAGACGCACATGAGATTGCGGCATCATGATCCGCGCCACCGCGATCGTGCGGATAAAATCGAAGGGGTCTAAATCGGCAACATCCGCCATCGGCGTGCCTTCGACCTTCACCAACATATTGATCGGTACGCTTTCGGGCTGCACTGGCAAGTTCGCTAGCTGCAATAACAACCCGGCGCGATCTTTGATCGACTCACCCATACCGACAATCCCGCCGCTACAAACCTTAATACCGGCGTCCCGCACATTTGCCAAGGTTCCCAAGCGATCTTGATAGGTTCGGGTGGTAATAATGTCACCGTAAAACTCTGGTGAGGTATCGAGGTTATGGTTGTAATAATCCAAGCCGGCATCGGCAAGCTCCGCCGCCTGATCACCGGTCAACATACCCAGCGTCATACAGGTTTCTAAGCCCATCTCTTTCACACCCTTAACCATCGCGGTTACGTAGGGCATATCTTTCTTCTTCGGCGAACGCCACGCAGCGCCCATACAGAAACGAGTGGTACCAGAGGCTTTAGCTGCACGAGCCTCAGCCAACACTTTTTCAACTTCCATGAGCTTTTCTTTCTCAAGCCCCGTGTCATAGCGGTTACTTTGCGGGCAGTACTTGCAGTCTTCTGGGCAGGCGCCCGTCTTAATAGAAAGTAGTGTGCTCACTTGCACGGTATTAGGATCAAAATTGGCGCGGTGCACCGACTGCGCCTGAAACAACAAATCGTTAAATGGCTGTGCAAATAAAGTTTGAACCTCTTCACTGGTCCAGTCCGTTCGAATTGTCGTTAATGCGGCGGTAGTCATGTTAAAGTCCAGCAAGAAGGTGATGTCATTTTAATTGCCTAATGATAAAGGCTTACAGCAAGCTGTCAACCAGCAAGGATGCTTATGGTTAACAGATTTTTAAGTGTCAATTTAAACAAATTGAGCTACCGGGTGGTTTCTGGCCGCTGCATTTTATGCCAAAGCCACAGCCTGCGGGACCTAGACCTCTGCCAGCACTGTCAAAACGACCTACCTTGGCTAGCGACTTATTGTGCGCGCTGCGCCCTGCCACTGCCTGAAAATTATCGCGATACACAGTGTGGGCGCTGTTTACGGAAACCGCCGGTGTTCACACACTGCTACTGTGCACTGTCATACGGATTCCCCGTTGATCGCCTAATCGCCGGCTTTAAGCATCAAAATCAACTCCACTATGGCGCGATATTAAGTGCACTGTGGCTAAAGCATTGCCAAGACCAGCTAGATGCCGTGCCCGATGCTTTAGTTCCGGTGCCAATGCACTGGCGGCGAAGAATATCACGGGGGTTCAATCAATCTTTACTCATCGCAAAAGACCTGGGTAGCGCACTTAACATCCCTATCTATCACGCTGTTAACCACCCCCGTGCCAACCATTCACAGCAAGGCTTAAGCGCCGCAGCGCGTCGTAAAAATCTACGCCAAGCCTTCTCCTTCAACAGCGCCTACGACATTAAAGGCAAACACCTCGCCGTGATTGACGATGTCGTTACAACAACCGCGACAGCCAATACCATGGCCGCTATACTGGCGCGCAACGGCGCTAAGCAAGTCGACATTTGGTGTCTAGCACGCACGCCGTAACACCATACATCGCCGACGGAGGACACAATATGTTTCGCCCACTACTCCGACGCACTGTGCGAGCATCAACGTGAGCCACAATGATTGGCTAGCGGTCGCCCTCACCCTTAAGCTGGCTGGCGTTACCACTCTAATTTTACTCGTCGTAAGCACACCACTGGCGTGGTGGCTTGCCCACACCCGCATTAGAATTAAGCCGGTATTAGAGGCCATCATTGCCCTACCTTTAGTGCTACCACCGACGGTTCTGGGCTTTTATTTACTAATCGCCTTTGCTCCAGACTCCGCCGTAGGACAGCTATGGCAACTACTCAGCGGCAACACCCTCGCGTTTAGTTTTAGCGCCTTGGTAATTGCTTCTGTCATTTACTCACTGCCTTTTGTCGTGCAGCCACTACAAAGCGGTTTTCAACAACTCCCCAAACCTTTAATTGAAACCGCAGCTAGTCTAGGCGCTGGGCCGATCGATCGCTTCGTTAGCGTTATTTTGCCCCTCTGCCGCAGTAATTTTTTAGTGGCCAGCACCCTAGGATTTGCTCACACGGTTGGCGAGTTTGGTGTGGTGCTCATGATCGGTGGCAATATACCGGGCCAGACCCAAGTCCTATCTATTGCCCTGTACGAACGTGTCGAGTCGCTGCAATACCAAACCGCGCACTGGCTGGCCGGCGGACTTATCGCCTTTTCAGTCATCACCCTGAGTATCGTCTACTTAGCTAACAGCTATCGTGGGCTCACTCCGCTGGCGAAATCTGACGGCGGCACACAATGAGCCTCCTATTGTCCCTGCACATGGAACGCGGTGAGTTTTCTCTCAACATAGATACCGCCCTGCCCACCAGCGGTATTACCGCCATTTGCGGTCCCAGTGGCAGCGGCAAAACCACCTTACTGCGCTGTATTGCTGGGCTAGATATCGCGCCGAAGGGCATGGTGCAATTTGCCGGTGACGACTGGCAAACCGAAAGGACTATTCTCAAACCCGAGCAGCGCGGTATTGGTATCGTCTTTCAAGACGCGCAGTTGTTTCCACATCTTAAGGTACGCGGAAATTTAGAGTATGCCTTCAAGCGGCGATTCAGTGAGGCGGGACCGTCAATCGAGGAGCTGTGTGACTGGCTAGAAATCACGCAATTACTAGATCGCGCCATTGACAATCTTTCTGGCGGCGAACGCAAACGTGTTGCTATCGCGCGCGCACTGCTGCGCCACCCCCAGCTTCTACTGATGGATGAACCCCTCACCGGTCTACATGATAGTGCACGGGAACACATGGTCGTCATCCTGCAGCGGCTAGCCAGACATCTCGCCATCCCCATTTTGTATGTGAGCCACAGCTTTCATGAAATTAGCCGACTCGCTGATCACGTTCTACTGATGGAGTCTGGGCAACTCATCGCCGAGGGCGATCTGATCACCCTGAGCACCCGACTCGACCTACCTCTCAGCAAGCAGCAGGGCGCTGGCGCCGTAATCAACGCACAATTGCATGGGCACGATCCGGAATACCAACTCAGCACGCTCACCATTGATACTCAACACCAACTTACTATCAAACAAGTGAGCGTGGAAAGCGGCCAGCAACTGCGCCTATTCGTCGCGGCGAGGGACGTCAGCATTGCGCTAGAGGCCCCTCAGCAAAGCAGTATTATGAATATTCTACCGTGCAAAATTGACACGATTGAACAAGCAACATCACCGCCTTCGAGTGCGCAAGTCACCATTCGCCTACAACTAAACGAGCAATATTTATTAGCCCACATTACCCGTAAATCCTGTGATCGCCTGCAACTACAGCAAGGCCAGCACGTCTTTGCGCAGATAAAAACTGTCGCCTTAATTAATGAATACGGGACTGCAACATGAGCACACTCGAACAAATCGACTTCACCAATCTAAACCCTGATCGAGTCATTGACGCAGTGGAAAGCCTTGGCTATGTCAGCGATCTACGTGTTTTTGCACTCAATAGTTATGAGAATCGCGTCTATCAATTTGGCCTAGACGATCAAGAACCAATCGTCATCAAGTTCTATCGTCCAGAGCGTTGGAGTGACGAGCAGATTTTAGAAGAGCACCAATTTACACAGCAGTTAGCAGATACCGACATCCCGGTTATACCACCTTGGCAAAACGCCGCCGGCGACAGTTTATTTCGCTTTGAAGGCTACCGATTCGCCATTTATCCTCGCCGCGGCGGACACGCGCCAGCACTCGACGATATGGACAACCTTTTTCAATTGGGGCGCCTTTTCGGGCGCTTACATCTGGTAGGTGCCAGCACACCATATCAATATCGGCCCAACTTGGATGTGGTCAGTTTTGGCGACGACAGTCGTCGCGATATTTTGACCGATGTAATTCCCGACAGCCTGCGGGAATCTTATGCAACGATTAGCGAAGACCTGCTCCGCCATGTTCGCCAACGGGTCGCTGAAATTAATCCCAGCTATATCCGCACCCACGGCGATGGTCACGTCGGCAATATATTATCGCGCGGCGACGAAACATGGCTAGTGGATTTTGACGACAGTCGCATGGCGCCGGCTATTCAAGATTTATGGATGTTTCTTTCTGGCGAACAAGATAGTCAACAGCGCGCCATTATGGAATTGGTGGAAGGCTATCAAGAATTCTATGACTTTAACCCCCGTGAACTAGGGCTCATCGAAGCACTGCGCAGTTTAAGAATCATGCATCATGCAGCGTGGCTAGCACGTCGCTGGCAAGACCCAGCCTTTCCCAAGGCTTTCCCGTGGTTCAATACGGAACGTTACTGGGGCGAACATATCCTGCAATTACGTGAGCAGCTTTCCTTGATGCAAGAACCACCATTACGCCTGCCGTATTAGTAGAGTGGCGCACACCGTCGAGACTTGATCCAGCCCCAGTGTTTACACGTACAACATCAACTGTTACTTTGCCATAACACAAATAACACGATGCGTTATAGCGTTAATTTTAGCGTCAATACATAAGTCACACCGCCCTGCAGAATCAGGAGCTATAGCAAATCAGGATTCAGTCAAAGCAACAACCGACTGACACAGAGCTATGTGCTGGGCTCAACACACAATAAAAATTCACCCCTTCTTCAGGGGCGGGAGCCAACATGTTTACCATCCGTGTAAACGGTGTAGAACACACCGTCGATGCCAGCGAAGACAAGCCCTTACTCTGGGTGCTCAGAGAAAACCTGAAGCTCACGGGCACGAAATACGGCTGCGGCCAAGCCCTATGTGGTTCATGTACAGTACACGTCGACGGTCAGCCAACCCGCTCCTGCGTTATGCCCATTAGCGCCGTTGGCAACAAGCAGATTAGGACCATTGAAGATATCAACAATGAGCACATCGGCAGTCTCGTTCAACAAACTTGGCAAACATTAAACGTTCCCCAGTGCGGCTATTGTCAGTCTGGGCAAATTATGGCGGCCACTGCCCTTTTAAAAAATAACGCATCCCCCAGCGATCAAGACATAGACAAAGCGATGTCAGGCAATATTTGTCGATGCGGCACCTACCCCCGCATTCGCAAGGCCATTCATAAAATTGCCACTGAACAATTATAGGGGTTGCTGGAATGACAGAATTAGACAAGATATCGCGCAGAGATTTCATTCGCGTTAGTGTCCTCGCCGGCGGTGGATTACTCGTTGCCTGCGGAGGCGGTGGCTCAAGCTCTCGCAGCAATGACCCCAGTGACCCGGGCGATAATGGCGGCGGCACACCAGTAACACCTGTCGACGCGTTTCAAGTCGGCGAATTTATGCGAATTAGCACCGACAATAAAATTACCGTATTGGTCGGAGCGAGTGAAATAGGTCAAGGCGCACTGACCTCGATACCGATGATTGTCGCGGAAGAACTTGACGCCGACTGGAGTCAGGTGACGGCAGAAATGTCGCCGGTCGCCGCCAACTTCAACAACCCGTACTTCCAAAATCTTTTGCAATTCACCGTTGCCAGCTCTGCGATTCGCGGCTATTTTCAAGGTCAGCGCAGCGTCGGCGCGACGGTGCGCCAAATGTTAATCAATGCCGCGGCGAAACGCTGGGGGGTAGAGGCAGACACCCTGCGTACCGAGGCAAGCTTCGTTATTGACGATATTGGTGGCCGCCGCGCGAGTTATGGCGAACTGTCGAGCGCCGCAGCAGAAGAGCCCATCCCCAACAATCCACCCCTAAAAGACCCCGCTGCCTATCGCATTATCGGTAGCTCACCGCAACGCTTAGACGCAGCTGACAAAACCGATGGCAGCTTTCGCTACGGTATGGATGTTGATATTCCCAATATGCTCACCGCCGTTATTGCCAGGCCACCACGCTTCAACGGCCAAGCCTTAAATGTCGATGACAACGCTGCACTAGCAGTACCCGGCGTCCGCAGTGTTCACACTATCCTTGGCGGAGTTGCGGTTGTCGCCGACGATTTTTGGTCCGCCGACAAGGGGCGCAAGGCACTTATCGTGCAATGGAACGAGCTACTGGCTGGTCGCACCGACTCAGACACACAGCGCAATACTTACAATCTGCGCTTAAATCTTCCCGGCCTGCCAATTAGAACCGATGGATCGGTAACGCTTGCACAAACATTAGCCAGCGAAACACTCAGTGCCGACTATTATTTCCCTTTCATGGCACACGCGGCGATGGAACCCTTAAACGTGGTTGTCGACTACGACGGCACCAGTGCAGAAATTTGGACCGGCACTCAATCTGCCACCTTAGACAAAATATTTGCGGGTCTAATACTCGGCTTGCTGCCAGATCAAATTACCTTTCACATGATGCCCTCGGGCGGCGGCTTCGGTCGCAGAGGCAACCCTCTTGCCGATTTCGTTCGCGACGCGTGCGCGGTCGCCAAGGAAGTGCGCCAACCGGTGAAAGTAATATGGACCAGAGAGGACGACATGAAAGGTGGCTTCTATCGCCCCGCGGCTGCGGTCAGAGTCTCCGCCTCCATAGACAGTGCGAATAATATCAGCGCGTGGACGCATCGCTCGGTGACCCAAGACGTTACCGCCTTACTGTATGCTGAAAACCTCCTCGACAGTTTGGCGGATTTCACACTACCACCGCTAAAAGAACTCACCGATTTTGAAACGGGTATGCCCTATAAGATCGACAATGTACTGATGGACGCCCACCTCACCGTCAACCTCTCCATGCCCGCACTGTGGATGCGCTCGGTCAATAAGTTTTCAGACGTGTTTGCGCAGGAAACCTTTATAGACGAGCTCGCTATGAAGGTGGGCAAAAATCCCTATAACTTCCGCCGCGATTTGCTCTCAGAAAAACCTCGCCATCGCGCGGTGCTAGACGCTGTTGCAGACGCCGCCGGCTGGGGATTTAGCAGTGGCGGTATTAGTCAGGGCATTGCCGTGATGGGGCACTGGAATAGCTTTGTGGCGCAGGTAGTCGAAGTATCTGTATCTGCCAACCGCGAACTCACCGTTCATCGTGTCGTGAGTGCGGTCGACTGCGGCACCGCTATAAATCCAGACTTAGTGATTGCTCAGGTTGAGTCCGCCGTTATTTTTGCACTTTCAAGTATTCTCTTCGGCGAGATATTGCTCGAGGACGGCGTCGTCCAGCAAAGTAATTTTGACGACTACCCCGTATTGCGTATGTATCAAACGCCAGTTATTGAAACCGTTATCGTCAACAGCGGCAATCCAGTAGGTGGAGTTGGTGAACTGGGTGTGCCCTGCGTTGGGCCCGCACTCGCCAATGCCATTTTCGAGGCGACGAATGAACGTATTCGTGAACTGCCACTCACCCGTAGCAATTTTAAAATCGCATAAGCTGGGAGCTGACTATGCCGCCGAATTTTGCCAATACCATCCGCCGGATTGTAAGTTGCTCCCTGCTTATCGCCGCAGGCCTCATCAGTAGCCAAGTGGTCGCACAATCACCACTATTTCAGCCACTTTTTGAGGTACTAACCCACCCTAGGTGCCTGAATTGTCATACCAAAACCGACTTTCCTCGCCAGGGAGACGAGCGTCGTCGTCACGCGCAACTAGTGGTCCGCGGCGAAGATAATCACGGTGCGCCAACACTGCAATGCAGCGCCTGTCACCAAGATGAAAATGTCGCCGATGGCGCCGTGCCAGGCGCGCCGCACTGGGCGCTTGCGCCACTAAGTATGGCTTGGGAAGAACTTTCCCCCAGCGAACTTTGCACAGTATTAAAAGACACTAGCAAAAATGGCAACCGCAACTTAGAGGCCTTATTCAAACACATGAGCGAAGATGAGTTGGTGTTGTGGGGCTGGACACCCGGCGGCGACCGCACCACGCCACCGCTAAGCCAGCCGGCGTTTGTGGACGCATTAAGGGTGTGGGTTGACGCTGGCGGACCGTGTTAGCACGGCGCAAATACGCCGCTGATTAAAATGACAAGCAGTGTTTTTAAATTCCGCTCGAAGGTTTTTTTTCACGGTTTGGTGATGAATTAACTACTTGAGCGGTTTGTCTTTCATATCTCGCAAATTACTGATCACCGACTCTAATGCGCGATCAAACAGGTGATCATCTTCAATAAGCGCAACGGTGTCGTCGAGTAAAGCTGCTTGAAGTTCCTCGCGATTAAGTTCCGCAACCTTAATACCCGAGCGGTTGACAAAAATATACTTGCCGATACCGTTGATAACCGCAGCTAGTCGACAGCGTAGCATTCGTCCATCATCTTGACGAAAATCAACCCAATTGCCGACTCTCAAGGTTTGAATACGGCTATTAAGGGCGTCCTTATCAGGAGCGCTGCTGTCATAATCTTGAGTATGTGTTGTATTGGAATTCAAAGGAACGGAATAAGCCTTTGGCTCCGGCCAGGAAGAGTCATCACCAAGGCTTTCAGCTAAGGAGGCGTCTAGATCCGCTAAATTTACTTCCTCAGTACTCTCAGCGTTTTCTGTATGGGCAGTATTTGACTCAGCATCGCCAAGATTCTGATGTAAATCAGCCGACGTATTTACCGGCACGGCAGGAGTCTCAACCACCTGTGGCAGCCGACGCACAACCGCTGCTTTGCGACTAAGCTTAGCAAGATGCAGCCGCTCTAATTGCTCAAACCAACGATCTGTCTCAAATGAATTTAATGACACTCGGGTAAAACCCAAACGTAAGGTTTCCACTAAAACTGGCAGCGCGGCAATCAGCTCGTTGCGGTGACCGTCCTCTTCAGAGGGCAGAACACTCCACAGCAAGCGATCAATCAGTCCAGCGTCTTCACTAAAACGCTCACTATCTTTGCCATGCTGGATATAACTTAGGAACAGCACTTTGCTCCACCCAAGTTGCAGAATCTTGGTAACCACCGGTGGGCAATCAACACCACCCAGCTTGTGCTCCAAAATAGCGGCAATGTACATACGTGCATTTTCGGCAGCCGCTTTTCCGTCTTCTGCGTCAACAGTTCTGCGAGCAACCAACTCCGCGCGACGCTTTGCCTTTTCATTAAATGCAGAGAAATCTTGATACGCATCGACAAAGACCTGAGTATCAACGCCAAAATCACGCAAAACGCGCATGACCACTTCTTCGGTTTTTTTATACAGAGGGTCTCGGTCTACTCCCGCCACTGGCGACCAGCCAATACCGGCACTAACCAAAGCACTTAATAATTTACGGGCAGGATGTTCATCGTGGCTAAAAAAGCCCTTATCTAACATCGCCATTTTCAGCACGGGGATCTGTAAGCGCGCAATCAGTCCTTTTAAAGACTCTGCCAAGCCATCCCCGTCAAGAATAAACTGGAACAAGGCACCGACGAAATTGATTGTATCTTGGTCGCGCTGATAGGACAGTGCCGACACGTCAGTATGGGCAACCCAATTAACCTGTTGCAAGCGAGCGATTAATTTCTGCGCCATGACATGAAAATCAGCTTGTCCATTACTACCAGCTGGGCCTGCTACATTGAGCTGAGTAAACTGCTCATGCTGCATTTCTTGTAATGCCACCATAAACGAGGGCTTTGACAGCGCCGTTTTAGCTCCTGCGGCATTATATTCTACCTTGCCAATCAAGCTATCTAGCGCATCAAATAGGCGCGTCACCATCTCTGTGGATTGCGAATTATGTTGCGGCGCATTTTGCTCGCTACCTGTCGGTAACTCGCTTGTTTCTTTTACCGTCTTCGTCGACGGGTTTGCTGATTTCTTCTCCAGCTGCTCTAGCGGTAAACCCTGCGCGTCAAGAACTGGGACGAGCAACTGATAGAGCTCACCATAAGCGGCAACGACATGAGTATCAAACAACTTGAAGAGAAGTAACTTAGCCTTTATATCGATTTCTAGCGATTTACAGGCGATACCAAACGCCGCTGCGATTTTCGCCGGCCCAATGGGTAACTCTTTGGCCGCCACTACCGGACCGCTTACTACGTGCTGCCAAGCGGTACATAAAATCCACACTTCATGAAGAAAACGGCGCTCCGCCTTATTTGCCATGCCCTCAAGCGCAACCAGCTCTTCAAGCGCCTCCGACTCCAGCAGCTTTAGCTTCGCCTGCCCTAGCTCCAGTGATGAGGCAATATGGTCATTCGACACCATGGCGGCAAACGCATTGATAAACGCTTCCGAAAAACGCTTTTCAATACCCTTGCGATTAACTCTAATTTCTCGCATAGCATCAAAGTACAAATGCTGCTCACGAGCATTGCTCGCCTCGTCAGCAAGCTCAAATAAGCTATCGTCGACCTCATCTAGGAATACTTCCATCCGCCCCTTTAAGAAGCCACTCGCCTTATCGCGAATAGCCACTAGGGCTCCTGGCAATGGCGCTGACGATACAAGCGGCTCACGCCGTGTATTCAGATCCACTACTTTGAAGGAAGAATCAGTCATAATTTCCTGTTGTTCTTGTATTGCTTGTTATGGGAAACCGATTGGATATTAGCATAAGTTATCGTAACTTTTGCTCAACGCCAAGCATCCTATAGTTATACTTTAAAAAGTCTTCACACAACCATTGCTAGAACTACTTACGACGACTGAGAAACCGTCGCTTAAAGGCGCACAATTCGGCCCGTGCTGATAGAATACTCCCCAGCCATCTTTATTCACTAACCCGCTTGGAAATCCACCATGCAATTCTCAGATGCATTGCAGCGCGACATCACGGAAACCGTGCGTTTCGCGCTCGCCGAAGACATTGGTAGCGGCGATATTACCGCCCAGTTAATACCCGCTGATCACCGTGCTAGTGCCCGCATAATCACCCGTGAATCGGCGGTCATTTGCGGGGTAAACTGGGTGAACGAAGTTTTTCAGCAAATTGATAACTCTGTCACAATTACGTGGCATATCACCGACGGCGACTACGTCGCCGCCGATAGCGTTTTGTTTGAGTTAACTGGGCCAGCCCGCTCGCTGCTCACCGGCGAGCGCACCGCGCTCAACTTTTTACAACTGCTCTCCGGCACAGCTACACTCTGCAAACACTACGCCGATTTAGTCGCCCACACCAATGTTCGCCTGCTAGATACCCGCAAAACCATACCAGGCTTGCGTACAGCGCAAAAATACGCCGTGACCTGTGGCGGCTGCCACAATCATCGAATCGGCCTGTACGACGCCTTTCTGATCAAAGAGAACCACATTGCCGCCTGCGGCGGCATCGCAGCCGCAATCAACGCTGCTCACGATATCGCACCACTAAAACCCGTGGAAGTTGAAGTAGAAAACCTAAGTGAACTCAATACAGCGCTTGAGGCAAACGCTGATATTATCATGCTCGATAATTTTAGCCTCGAGGACATGCGCGAGGGTGTCGCTATCACCGCAGGGCGAGCTAAGCTCGAGGCCTCTGGCAACGTCAGCACCCAAACATTGGCTGCAATTGCAGAGACCGGCGTAGACTTTATTTCAATTGGGGCTTTGACCAAACACGCACAGGCCATCGACTTATCGATGCGCTTTATTTAAGGCTTTAGCACTAACACATCACGCACTAAAGCTGACTTACAGGCGCGCCGTTACTTAAATTCAGGAGATAGGCTTGCTGAAAAATATACTTACGGATAAGGCGAGCAAACTGTTCATTGTGCTTGGCGGCTTTTTTGTCGCCAACGCTATTTTGGCGGAATTGATCGGTGTAAAGATATTCTCTTTAGAGAACAGCCTAGGCATTGCGCCACTGGACCTCAATATTTTGGGCATTGACGGGCTCTCCTTTAACTTAACCACTGGCGTATTACTCTGGCCATTTGTTTTCGTATTAACAGACTTAATTAACGAGTACTACGGTAAGCGAGGGGTTCAGTTACTCTCCTACTTAACCGTCGGACTTATTGTGTACGCCTTTGCCATGGTCTTTGTCGGCATACATCTCACCCCGGCAGATTTTTGGCCGCAGTCGCATATCAACCCCGCACTACCAATGGACGAGCAAGAGATGCTCCGCAGCCAAGTTGGCAATTACGACGCCGCCTTTCGGCTAGTTTTTGGGCAGGGGCTTTGGATTATCATCGGCTCACTCCTTGCATTTTTAGTGGGACAGATTATCGATATAACAGTCTTCCAAAAAGTAAAACAACTCACCGGCGAGAGCATGATATGGCTCCGTGCAACGGGTTCAACCTTGGTCAGTCAACTCATCGATAGTTTTATCGTGTTATTCATCGCCTTTTACATTGGTGCAGACTGGAGCTTGCAATTGGTTTTAGCGATCGGTGTTGTAAATTATATCTACAAGTTTTCGATGGCAATTTTGATGACGCCGCTACTCTATGCAGTGCATTACCTCATCGAGCGCTATTTAGGCGAAGAGCGAGCAGCGACGATGAAACAGGACGCCTTGGTTAACTACTAATATGTCCCGCTTGTGGCCGCAAAACGATATCTTCAACAACAACATTGCGGTCTAAGCGGTAAATATCTAAAAAAGCGCGAGCGACATCTTCCGCGGGCATTAAGCGGTCTTGACCAACACCCGACCCATGCCACGATGGCGAATAAGTTGGCCCAGGGGAAATACAAGAGACCCGAATACCTTCGCCACGCACCTCTTCACGCAGTGCTTTACTAAACCCACTCACCGCGTGTTTAGCCGCGCAATAGGCGGAAACATTGGCGTAGCCCTCAAGCCCAGCAGTCGATGACATATTAAATATATCGCCCTTCTTGTTTGCCAACATACTAGGCAACACCATGCGACTCATAAGAAATGTGCTACGCAAATTCACCGCTATCACGCGGTCGAAATCTACCACCGTCATATCCTGCACAGCTGCGCCATGCCAAGATCCTGCGTTATTAATTAAGACGCTAACATCGCCCATATCCCGCGCTAGCGCCGTGAACAATTCCTCGACTTGCTGCTCATCGCTAACATCAACGGAATAACTGCGAACCTCGACAGCGGCATGACATTCGGCGGCAACCTTATCCAAGGTATCTTTATTTCGCGCAACCAAGGCCAAACGAACAGGAAAGTCTGCGTTTGCAAAACACCGGGCAATAGCGGCACCTATGCCTTGAGACGCACCGCTAATTAAGACTAAAGGGGCTTTTTTCACTTCAGGCATGCTACCTCACACTGGGATAGGCTGTAGGCCTAAAACTGGAGACTTGCTTAACAAAGGTTCAAAGGGCTGCGCTCAAGTAGTTAAGCAGAACAACCCTCATAATCAAGTAATGAAAGTGATAACTTACATAGATTTGAGCAAGCTTAAATCCACTTGCTTGTCGGCGTGATAGGATGAGCGAACCAGAGGGCCGCTGGCAACGCTTTTAAACCCAAGCTCCTTGGCAATACGACCAAATTCATCGAACTCTTCTGGTGTCACAAATCTCTCCACCGCCAAATGGTCGCGACTGGGCTGTAAATATTGCCCCATCGTTATCATATCAATATCATGCGCTCGCATGTCTTTCATGACTTGAATAAGCTCCTCAGCGGTCTCTCCCAAGCCCAACATCAAGCCTGATTTGGTCAGTACATCGGGGCGACGCTCTCTGTATTTTTTGAGCAGATCCAAAGACCATTGGTAATCCGAACCTGGGCGAATTTTTTTATACAAACTCGGCACCGACTCAAGATTATGGTTAAACACATCTGGCGCTTCTTTTTCTAAAATATCGAGCGCGACGTCCATTCTGCCGCGAAAATCTGGCACTAGAACCTCAATTCGAATCTCCGGGCTACGCGCTCGAGTCTCACGAATACAGTCGGCAAAATGCTGGGCGCCGCCATCGCGTAAATCATCGCGGTCAACAGAGGTTACCACCACGTACTTCAACTTCATTTCGGCAATAGCTTCTGCCAGCTCGCGCGGCTCATTTTCATCTAGGGCATTGGGACGGCCGTGGGCGACATCACAAAATGGGCAGCGACGAGTACAGATTTCACCCATGATCATGAATGTTGCTGTGCCACCACTGAAACACTCACCCAAATTAGGGCAGGCCGCTTCTTCACAAACCGACGCGAGCTTGTGTTTACGAAGTATACTTTTAATACGAGTAACTTCAGGTCCCGTCGACATCTTGACCCGAATCCACGACGGCTTTGCTGGCAACTCAACAGTCGGTATGACTTTAATTGGAATACGCGCTACTTTTTCGGCACCACGTAACTTCTCGCCTTGCACTACTTTTTTAGCTGCGGCTTTAGACACGATGCCAACGGCACCGTCACTTTCAGATTTCATGAAACCCCCAAAGTGTCAGGCAAGCAGTGCTCACTCACTTCCCGACAATGTAAATAGCCCAGTAAGCTCGCCAATTCCGCGCTCAGCATACGGGTAAGTTCGTCCTGCGAAGGTAACTCAACATCACTTTGATGGCGAATATCAGTCACCTCCATACCCTGATGACCGCAGGGATTTATACGCTGGAAAACGCTTAGATCCATATCAATATTCAAGCTCAACCCGTGAAACGTACTACCACGCCTCACCCTTAGGCCCAATTGCGCTATTTTAGCACCATTTTCAACATACACCCCAGGGGCGTCGGGACGAGGGTGAGCTGGAATACCCAATTGCCCCAAAACGGTGACAATACTATTTTCTATCGCCGTCACCAGCTCGCGAATTCCCATACCCAATCGACGCAAATCCACCAAAACATAGCCTACTAATTGCCCAGGGCCGTGATAGGTAACCTGCCCGCCTCGATCCACTTGAACAACAGGGATATCGCCAGGCATCAGGATATGCTCTGCTTTTCCCGCCTGACCTTGGGTAAATACGGGATCATGCTCTACAAACCACAATTCATCAGGACTTTGTGCGTCGCGAACATCAGTGTAGTGCTGCATTGCACGCCATACCGGCTGATAAGATTGGTGACCCAATTTGCGCAGCCATAGCGTATCTGGTCTGCTCATTAGAGAACCATTTTAACCAAGCCAGTCGCTTTTAATTCAGCGAATATGGTATCGAGCTGGGGCTTGCCCGTCGCGGTAATGACAACGGTGATCGACAAGAATCGACCTTCACTACTTTCACGCTCGCTAATCTGTGACTCATCGATATCACCAGCGTTAGCGCGCATTATTTCAATCACGCGCTGTCGCAAATTTTGGCCAGCAACGCCAATGACTTTTATGGGGTATTCGCAGGGAAATTCCAATATCGGCTTGCCAGTTTCGGCTTCGCTAGACTCGGTGACCGTAAATTTATTCATAATACAACTCGCGCGGGCTAACCCCGCGCACTATTAACTAATCAGGAAATCAGGTTCACAAAAAACAAAACGATACTGTCCCAAAGGCGCTTCAAAATACCGCCCTCTTCAACCGCTTGAAGCGCCACAAGTGGCACCCGCAATTTTTCTTCGCCAGCCAAACTAACCACTAATTCGCCGTGTTCTTGGTCAGCAGTAATCGGGGCAACTAGCACTTCATCTACATTTAACTGGGCATCGAGCGCGTCGCTTCTGCCACGAGGGATAGTGATAAATACATCTTGCTGCACACCCAAACTCACTTCTTCGCTGTCACCCTTCCAGACTTTTGAACGAGTCAACTCGGTCCCACCAGCGTAAAGCTGATGAGTTTCGAAATAACGGAAGCCATAAGATAACAATTTCTGCGTTTCGCGCTCGCGGGCTGGGGTACTGCTCGTTCCCATCACCACAGAAATCAGGCGCATGCCCTCGCGCTTTGCAGACGTCACCAAGCAGTACCCTGCCGTTGTGGTGTGGCCGGTTTTTAGACCATCAACAGTGGGATCACTCCACAGCAGACCATTGCGATTACTCTGGCGAATATTGTTAAAAACAAAGTCGTGCTCGCTATAAAGCGCGTATTCATTTTTGTAGGCAATGATTGCCTTGGATAAAATCGCCAAATCGCGAGCTGACATATAGTGCTCTGGATCTGGTAAGCCATGTGAATTAACGAAATGACTATTCGTCATTCCCAGTCTCGCCGCGTGCTGGTTCATCATGCTGGCAAACGCATCTTCACTTCCGGCAATATGTTCTGCTACCGCAACGCTGGCGTCATTACCGGAGGAAATGACCACACCTTTGTGCAATTCACCGAGCGGCACTTGTTTACCGACTTCAATCCACATTAAGGATGAGCCATTAAAAATGGGGTTTTGCGCCCATGCATTTTTACTGATGGTCACCATGTCGTCATTGCTGACTTGGCCGCGCTCTAACTCGTATGACAAAACATAGCTCGTCATTAACTTAGTCAAACTAGCAGGAGGTATACGCTCATCAGCGTTATGCTCAATTAACACCTCGCCGCTGTTGGCATCCATCAGAAAATAAGCCGATGCGGCCACACTGGGAGGGGCAGGAAGCAAATCCGGCTGAGCCAAGGCATTTGTAGACATAACCACTGCCGCCGCTAAGGCCGCAAACACTTGCTTAAACATAAGACCCTTTTTTGTTCTCGTTAACTTCAGGAGTCACCGGCTTCGACCACTAAATGGGAGTCACCGGCCCATTGTTGCTGTAATAATTTTTTTGCCGCCTGCGCAGATGAATAATCTACAAACGGGCCCACTCTGACACGATGCATTGCTGAGCCGCTAATACCACTAGTGGCAATCACGACCGGAAACGTCAAACCAGCGCTTAATTGCTTTTGCAAGGCATTGGCCGAGTCCAATTGAGAAAAGGCGGCCACCTGCAAATAATAACGCGCCGCCTCTCCACTAGCGACCGCATAGCTATTATCCGTATCAATGACCTCAATTTCCACCCGCGCAGTTCCGCGCTCCGCATAACCCAGTTTTACTGCTGCGGCATAGGACAAATCAATGATGCGATCTGAGTGAAAGGGTCCGCGGTCATTCACGCGCACAACTGCCGTTTTACCATTGTCTAAATTCGTCACTTTGACATAAACCGGAATAGGCAGTGTGCGATGGGCCGCACTCATTTCGTAGAGGCTGTATGTCTCGCCGTTAGACGTGGCATGACCGTGAAATTTAGTGCCATACCAAGACGCAATACCGCGCTGTTTAAATCCGCGGTATTGTTCAATCAACTGATACTCTTTGCCGTTCACAATATAGGGGCTAATATTCCCGGCGACTCGCAATACTTCATGACGAGGCTGTGCGTCTACAATCGTATTGGGATCCAATTTTTGAAGCGGTGCGCCATCCCTCTCAAACTGGTAGCGGGACTTACCGCTGCCACTGGGCGGCACTTTATTACCGCCAGTTACAACCGGATTTTTCTCGCCTTGCTCAACAGGAGCCAACGGCGCGCACGCCGTCAGTAGCAGTAACGCCGCCACCGCTAAAACACGAAGCGTCAAGGTGTCGTCACCTTTTGCATGTCAGCAGCAATTAGCTCACTTAGCTGGTACGCCGCCATGGCATACATTGCACTGTGATTGTAGCGAGTGATCACATAAAAATTCTGCAAGCCAAGCCAATACTCGTCGCCCTTCTCGCCCTCTAGTTTCATAGCCGTTGCCTTCTGACTAGGCTCGAGCACACGATCACTGCCGATACCGGCCTTATCCAGTTGAGCAAGTGTTTTCTCTGGCTTCAGCCCTGCATTGAACAAACTTTGATCAACGTCGCCTTTTAATACCGCACTGCTAACCACCGGCTGACCATAACGCCAGCCGTGACGCTTGAAGTAATTTGCGACGCTACCGATGGCATCTACTTTGTTATTTACAATATCAACCTTACCATCGCCGTCGAAATCAACGGCATAAGCGCGGTAGCTACTGGGAATAAACTGGCCGAAGCCCATGGCACCGGCATAGGAGCCCTTCAGGCTAAAGGGCTCAAAACCCTGTTCGCGAACCATCAACATGTATTCTTCTAACTGACCGAGAAAGAATGTAGCCCGGCGTGGAAAATCAAAGCCCAAGGTCGCCAATGCATCCACTACGCGGTAGCTGCCGGTATTTCGTCCATAGCGGGTTTCAACACCGATAATGCCGACAATCATTGAGGCGGGAACGCCAAATTCTTTTTCAGCGCGAGCCAGTGCCTCGCGATGCTCCGTCCAGAATTCAACACCCTGAGTGACGCGAGAGTCTTGTATGAAAATATTCCGGTAGCGACCCCAGGTCATAACCGACTCTGCCGGCCGTGACATAGCATCTAATATCGACTGTTTAGGCTCTGCCTGCTTCAAAATGGCCAGCACCCAATCACGGTCAAAATTATGTTTTTCAACCATGGTTTTAACAAATGCCGCCGCCCCTGGATGACTGCTATAGTCAGCGTGCGCTGCAGCGGAAATAAGAAGCGCAGCAGCCGCACCGCCAAATAACTTCTTAAGGATGTTTTTTTGCTTATTTTGTATTTTCACGTCATGTCCTATCATTATTGATGCACCAAACGCTCATCAGCGCAAATACCCATCAAAATTCCAAACCCCGCCAATAAGGTTACTAGCGAAGTACCACCTTGGCTAACCAATGGCAGGGGAACGCCCACCACAGGGAGTAAACCTGACACCATGCCCATATTTACGAATACATAGACAAAGAAAGTAAGAATAATACTCCCGCCTAATAGACGACCGAAGCAATGTTTTGCCTGCGACGCAATCCATAGACCTCGGCTAATAATCAAGCCATAGAGCAACAATAGCAGCAATACCCCCCGCAAACCGAATTCTTCAGCTAAAACAGCGATAATGAAATCAGTATGACTTTCCGGCAAAAAATCCAAATGTGATTGGGTTCCTAACATCCAACCTTTACCGTCAAAGCCACCGGAGCCAATGGCCGTCTTAGACTGGATAATATTCCAACCGGCACCCAATTTATCTAGCTCAGGATTAAGTAGCGTCAAAATTCGTTGGCGCTGGTAATCATGGAGTACGAACTCCCACATCGGATACGCGGCCATGGCAAGCAAGCCCAAACACGACGCAATAAACGTCCAACTGATACCCGCTAAAAACAGCACAAAAATACCAGAGGTCGCGATCAGTATTGAGGTGCCCAAATCTGGCTGCATAACGATTAACACCGTGGGCAATAATATCAGCAGCAAACTCACCAAGGTGTGGCGAATCCCCGGCGGCAGGGGATGGATAGACAAATACCATGCGACCGCCATAGGCAAAACTAATTTTGTAATTTCCGATGGCTGAAAGCGAAAGCCGCCCACACCGAGCCAGCGTTGAGCGCCTTTAGCGCCCACCCCAACAAGGTCCACCGCTAACAATAAAATCAACACCCCGATATAAGCGAAGGGCGCCCAACGCTGCAGCTGATCTGGATGTACCTGTGCAACCAGAATCATGAAAACAAAGGCTACCGACAAAAAACGCCCCTGGCGCAACACTGCCGCCATACTGCCGTCACTCGCACTGTAGAGCACCGTCAAGCCAACGCCACTTAAAATAAGCAATAAAATGAGCAGAGGAATATCAATACGCAAGCGCTGGCTAATACTACGGTGGCTAGCCATGCTGCGGCTGTCACCGGGCATTTGCCGCAGAAAATCAGAATTATTCATTTACTTCTGTCCCCGCGACACTATCCAAAACCAGAGCACCACCCTCGGCGTCTGGTACGACCGCCGGCGACGGCCGACCCAATAAATACGCATCTATAACCTTGCGCGCGGCCGGCCCAGCAACGCTACCGCCATGCTCACCGTTTTCAATAACAACTGCCACCGAAATTTTTGGATCGTCAGCCGGTGCAAAAGCAATAAATAAGGCATGATCACGGTTGCGGGCGTTGATTGCATTTGAATCATATTTTTCGCCCGCGGCGATCCCCACAACTTGCGCGGTTCCACTTTTTGCCGCCATGCGGTAAGTCAATCCCGCCTTTAAACCGCGACCGGTACCTTGTGGGCTATTCACCACCTGCTCCATAGAGCGCGTAATGGCATCCCAGTGTGCACTTGAGACATCTTCAATTTTACCCAAAAGAGGTGCAGCAACAGGCGCATCACCGACCGACGACAAAAGACGGGGTACACGCAACTCCCCTTTCGACGCAAGAACCGACGTCGCAACCGCTAACTGCAGAGGCGTAGTGAGCATAAATCCCTGCCCGATACCGACGTTAACCGTTTCACCAGGATACCAATGCCCACCCCGGCTCGTCTCTTTCCATTGCCGCGAAGGCATCAAACCTGCGCGCTCATTGGTGTTATCGATACCAGTGACATCACCTAGTCCAAAACGAGTGCCAAAGCTGTGCAGGCGATCAATACCCAACTTATAAGCCAGATCGTAAAAGTACACGTCACATGACTGCACCACAGCTTGTTCTAAATTGACTGAGGCGCCATGCCCCCCGCGTTTCCAGTCGCGATAACGACGGCTGTCGTCGGGCAAGCTAAACCAGCCCGGATCTGCGACACGAGTCGCTGGCGTCACAGTCCCGTAATATAGGCCCGCCAAGCCCCATATTGGCTTTATGGTCGACGCGGGTGGATATTGGCCCTGTAAAGCGCGGTTATAGAGTGGTAAATCAGGATCATTCTGCAATCTATTATAATCTGTCGAGCTAATCCCATTTACAAATAGATTGGTATCGTATCCCGGCGCACTAACCATCGCGATAATACCGCCAGTATTAGGCTCCATCGCGACGATCGCGCCGCGCTGCCCCTTTAATGCCTCGTAGGCAACTTCTTGCACATAAGCGTCGACATTTAAGGTGATGTCACCACCCGGCTGCGGGTCATGCCGCTCCAATACCCGGAGAATACGACCGTGGGCATTACTTTCCACGTTTTGATAGCCAACGGTGCCGTGCAGCAGCTCTTCATAGTATTTTTCTAGACCGATTTTACCGATGTGGTGAGTACCACTGTAATTTACCGGATCGATAACATCTAATTCACGCTCACTGATGCGACCAACATAACCCAGCACATGAGCAAACAGCTCCCCCTGCGGATAGTGACGCACCAATTGCGCATCAATCTCCACCCCCGGCACGCGGTGGCGGTTTACTGCGAGCTTGGCGATATCCTCATCACTGACTCGAAATTTCAGAGGCACAGCCTCATAGGGTCGACGGCGACTCAAGCGCTTGCGAAATTGCTCAATATCATCTTCGCTGAGGGGAATAATTTCATTAATAATCGCCAAGGTTTCATCCAGTGATTCCAGACGCTCTTTAACAACCGTCAGGGTATAACTTGGAATATTCTCGGCGAGCAACAAGCCATTGCGATCAAAGATGAGTCCGCGTTTTGGTGCTATGGGTAATAGTTGAATGCGATTGCGATCAGACTGGGTTTTGTAAATAGCGTAGTCTGCAATTTGTAATTGCGAGTAGCGCCAAACCAATACCATCGTCATCGTCATCAAAATTAAAATTGATAAGGTAACCCGGTGACGATAAACGCGACGTTCGTAAAAGGTATTTTTAAGCTGCTGGCGTCGAGGCATATTACTCAGCCATTAGCGATGGTAGGGATGATTATTTAGGATGGTCCACGCCCGATACAATTGCTCGGCAAAAATCACTCGGACCAAGGGATGCGGCAATGTCATTGCCGACAAGGACCACTTCTGTCTCGCCACGCTCAAACAGGTATCACTTAAGCCATCGGGGCCGCCGACTAAAATACTGACGTTGTCACCGTCCATTTGCCAATTTCGCAGCGCCTCCGACAAACTTTCCGTGCTGACCGATTTCCCCAGCACATCAAGGGCGATAACGCGATCACCAACGGGAATGGCAGCAACCATGGCGTCGCCCTCCTGGGCAATAGCACGGCGAATATCGGTGTTTTTTCCCCGCTTAGGCAGAGGCAATTCCTTAACCTCAAAATTAATTTCCGCCGGAAGACGCTTGCGATACTCAGCGACCCCCTCTTCAACCCAGGCCGGCATTTTAGTGCCGATACAAATCAGACTAACTCTCATCAGTGCCCGGCACAGGTACTTGCCATAAACGCTCAAGGTCATAGAACAAGCGCGCTTCGGGAAGCATTACATGGACAACCACATCACCAAAATCCACCAGCACCCAATCACCGGTATTTTCACCCTCAATACCAAGCGGCACGATCCCGCGCTTCTTTACTTCAACCCAGACATTATTTGCCAGTGACTTTACGTGGCGGTTAGACGTGCCACTGCACACCACCATAAAGTCGGTAACGCCGCTCATCTCACGCACGTCTAAGGTCACAATATCGCGACCTTTTATTTCTTCAAGCGAGTCAATAACCAGCTTCTTTAGTTGTTCAGCATCCATCAAGCAGGAATTCCTATGTCTTTCACTGTGTGTATAAACCGTGTTCAGCGATATAGTCCGCGACGACGTCGGGAACAAGGTAACGAATCGACCTGCCGGAGGCCAGCCGCTGTCTAATATCTGTTGCCGAAATCGGCAATTGAATTAGACCTAACTCATAAAAACCACCGGCGGTCTTCGCCGTTAAACCACTGGCCTCGACAACCCGTCGCGCCTCAACAAACTCAGTCACTTCTGCATTGGCAGCCAAGGGATGCTCTGCGCGGTGCAATAACAATACATTCGCCAAACTGAACAGGGACTGCCAATCCTGCCAGCGGTGCAACTGGTTAAAAGCATCACTGCCCATCACCACGGTTAATGACACCAGGGAACCTAATTCAAGGCGCAAATCACGCAAGGTATCCACGGTGTAAGATGGCCCATCGCGCAATAATTCGCGGCCATCTGATTTTAAGCCAGATACACCGTCTATCGCCGCATCAACCATCGCCAAGCGCTGACGACTTTCGGCGCCGGGCTCACCGCGCAACGGGGGACGATGGCTCGGCAGTAAACGTAATTCACCGACGCCAAGCGCCTCTTTAATTTCAATCGCCGATCGCAGATGACCATTGTGAATCGGGTCAAACGTGCCGCCAAAAATAGCGACAGAACTCCCGGAGTGAGCGACCTCTATTGCTGGCGTCGACATATCAATCATTTAGACACGTATATGTCCGTCGCCCAACACAATATATTTCTGTGAGGTTAAGCCCTCTAAGCCCACTGGCCCACGAGCATGAATTTTGTCGGTCGAAATTCCAATTTCAGCGCCCAGCCCATACTCAAAGCCATCGGCAAAACGGGTTGAGGCATTGATCATAACCGAGCTGGAATCCACTTCCCGAAGAAAGCGACGACCGCTAGTGTAATTCTCAGTGACAATTGACTCGGTGTGCCCAGAACTAAATTGAGCAATATGGTCCATAGCCTGCTCTAAGCCAGATACCACCCGAATCGATAAAATCGGTGCGAGGTATTCTGTTGCCCAGTCCTCATCCGTCGCCTCTGCGGCACCCATTAAAATCTGCCGCGTGCGAAGACAGCCGCGCAGCTCAACACTCTTTTCAATCATGGCGTCTGCAATTCTAGGTAACAATTCCTCTGCGCGACTCTCAGCCACCAGCAGTGTTTCCATGGTATTGCAGGTGCCGTAGCGATGGGTTTTCGCGTTCAAGGCAATCGCAAACGCCTTTTCAGCGTCAGCCGCGTCGTCAATATACACATGACATATGCCGTCGAGATGTTTAATCACGGTGACGGTAGCATCGCGGGCAATCCGTTCGATAAGCCCTTTACCGCCTCGTGGCACCACCACATCGACATATTCTGGCATGGTTATTAACTCACCCACCGCCGCGCGATCGGTTGTCTCTAACACCTGAACCGCCGTCTCTGGCAGACCCGCCGCAGCCAAACCTTCGCGAATGCACGCCGCTAGAGCCTGATTAGAATGAATTGCCTCTGATCCACCGCGCAAAATTGCCGCATTGCCAGACTTCAAACACAGGCTCGCCGCCTCCAAAGTCACATTGGGGCGCGACTCATAAATAATGCCGACAACACCGAGTGGCACCCGCATTTTGCCCACCTGGATTCCGCTGGGCCGATAATTCATGTCGCTAATGGCGCCAACGGGATCCGCCAACGCGGCCACTTGGGTCAAGCCTTCAATAATGCCATCGATGCCTTTGTCATTTAACGCCAGCCTATCCATCAAGGCAGGCTCTAAACCATTGGCTTCACCTGCGGCGAGGTCTTTGGCATTAGCGGCTAGAATCGCTTGGCGATGCGCGTCCACGGCAGCTGCCATAGCCAGGAGGGCGCGATTTTTAACTCCGCTATCTGCCGCTGCCACTGCTCGCGATGCCTGCCGAGCTTGACGCCCCAACTGGCTCATATACTGTTTAATGTCCATCGACTCGGTCTTCTCCACACCTTACGTCACACAACGCAGGGGATTATTCGCCACTGTCGCCTCGGCATGGTGCCAACAAAAACGACAAACCCCAGCACAATGATGTCACTGAGGATAAAAAAGACGGCTAGTATAACGGATTGGAAATGGTCTCACTATCGACAATATGCCCTGCTTGGCTTAAGGCTAACTGGCCAAGCCATCGAGAACGTCGTGAAGTGCGTCTAAACGCAGCAATGGCTCATCAATACTCAACAATTGATAGGACTGTTCTTCTGGCAGCGGCAGCAATTGGGCAAGGCGATTAGCTAGGGCCCCGGCCTCATCGACGTCGATCTCCATACCCAAACGCTGGACATGGGGGTGTTCGCCCAATTGTTTAAGCAGGTCGTGAAGCTCTTCGCTGCGCGGCGGCAATTGCCTATCTTCCAGCTCCGGCAGCCATTCGACATCACCTATATATAAGCCGCTAGGAGCTTGCTTCGCATCGTTGATCCGAAACCGGCGGCCGCCCTCCACAACTACGCCCAGCAAGCCATCGGGGAGTTGATCCCAGTCGGCTATCCTCGCCTCAGTGCCAATCAGCGCCAAACTAGCCGGCTTCTCTCCGGGTGACATTACCTCTTTGCCACCCTCGGGCATCCATACAATGCCGAAACTTCCTTGGGCGCGAAGGGTATCGCGCACCAAATCTAAGTAGCGGCGTTCAAAAATTCGCAGCCCCATCCGACCACCGGGAAAGAGCACGGTACGCAACGGGAATAGCGGCAATTCAGTGCCCTTGAGCGCAGCGGCATTCGCCATTAAGCTTTCGCTCCCGCCTCTGGTCCCAGCGGCTTAAGCAGCAAAATTAATTTTGGCAACAACAACATCGCTCCCAATAATGCCGCAACCATCGCAAGGCCCGTCAGCAATCCAAAATAAATGCTGGGTGTAAAGTTAGATAGAGCCAAGATTGAAAAACCAAACACAATGATAATCGAGGTGTAATACATCGCCTTACCAATACTAGCGTGACTGCGATACATCGCCGCGAGATAATTTTGATCCTGAGCAAACTCTGCCTTAAAACGGTGAACATAGTGAATGGTGTCATCTACACCAATCCCCACCGTAATAGCCGCAATCGTGATCGTCATCATATCCAGCGGAATACCCGCCAAGCCCATGCCACCCAAAACCGCACCCGCTGCCAATAAATTGGGCGTCAAGGCAATAAACGCCATACTTAGGGATCGGAATAACAAAACGAACATCGCCAGAATGGCAACAAACACGGCACTCAGGGTCATGATCTGTGAGGTAAACAAGCTTTGTAGCATATTGTTATATAGCACCAACATGCCGGTGAGGTGAACCTGCTCAGGCTCAAAACCAAGCTCATCAATTAAGTGCGCGCGAACGTCAGTGAGTAGCTGTTGGCGATGCAAGGTGCGACTGGTTTCTTTCACCCGCACACTAATACGAACCTGATCGACATCAGCGGATAAATACGGATCAACCAATATCGAGGTAATCGACTCGGGGAGCGAGCGCGCTGCCAAGGCCAATTGCAAATCATCAACATTGCCCATCACAATCTGCATAACCTCGTAAAAGGTAGCTAAGGATAAGACCTTACCGGTCTCAGGCAGACTATCTACATAGTCATGGACGGACTGAATTCGCTGCAAGCCAGCAACCGTAAACCATTCGCTTTGCGGTGCGCCACCGCCACCACCAAAGTCGTCGCCACCGAAATCATCGTCAAAGTCGTCGCTAAAGTCATCGGCAAAATCATTACTGAAATCGTCTTCAGCAGCAGGCTTGACCGCCACTGGCTTCGCTTTGGGTAGATCTAAAATAATATCCAGCGGGATGGTGCCACCCAGCTCTGCATCAATCGTCTCCATACCCTGATAAATTTCAGTGGTGTCATGAAAATAGTCAATAAAACGGTTCTCAACTTTTAGCTGCGTAATGCCCCATACACTAAGTAACAGCAAGCCCGCTGACACGACCAAAATCGTCTTACCGAAGTGCTCAGTCGCGGCGGCAAAATAGCGGGTAAAGGTTGCTGAATCGTCTTTACTGCCTTGCTCTGCGCGGGGCTTTAACAACATCAATACGCAGGGCAATACAATAAATGTCATTGCTAACGCAGCAAGTACACCGATCGTCATCATCCAGCCAAAATCAATAACGGGGCGAATGCCGCTAACTACCAGGGACGCAAACGCCACCAAGGTCGTCAACGAGGTATAGATACATGGGCGCAACATCACCCCCACTGTTTCCGACACCAAAGTGAAGCGGTCTGCGTCAGGCTGGGCTATGGCGTACTCGCGGAATCGAACCACTAAGTGAATGGTTATGGACAGGGTGAGGATTAACAACAAGGCGACAAAATTGGCGGAGATTACCGTCAGGCGCCAATCTAAAAAGCTTAGCAACCCCAACATAAACACCACAGTTAAAACGCAGGTCGACAGCGGCAGTAACACCCAGCGCCAGCTGCGGAAAATGGCGACAAGCAGCACAACAATAAACAACAGAATGCCGGCGCCAAACACCCGCAAATCGCTTTTAACAAAGTCGATCATATCGACTGCAATCATGGGTACGCCGCCAAGGAAAACCGTCGCATCGCCGCGATAGTCCTTCACGATATCGCGCGCTTGAGCGACTAGTTCCGCCTGCTGCTCATGCACTTGCGCGGTGTAATCTGCGAAGGTTTCCTCAAGCGTTGCAAGCTCGGCGCGCTCGGCCTCACTTAAGGAGTCGTTTGCCTCTTTCTCCCGCAGCGCATCGCGCTCATTAAGCAGTGAAAAATAACGCTCATCCCGCTCTAAGTTAACCTGTATTGCCGTGGTACTGCCATCGGTACTGGTTAACAGTGACTTGTATATTGGGCTGTTTGCCAACTCCTGCTTTACCAGCTCGATGTCGATATCCGGCGAGCGCAATGTGGGAATCTCACCTGCGGTAACTTGGTTTATCGACACGCGCGGGCTTTGTAAGAGGGGAACATCTAAAATCGAATTCACCGAGGACACATTCGGCAACAGGGCCAAGCGCCCACGCAACTCATCAAGGGTTTTTAACTGCGCTGGCGCAAAGAGATCGCCATTAGGCTGATAAGTAACAAGTAAAAAATCTTCTGAACCGTAGCGTTTACTAATCACACGATAGTATTCAAGTGAGGTATCACCCTCTAATACCAATGCATCCGCGGAGGCGTCCAATTTCATAGTCGGAATATACGTCGCCAACCAAGCAACGCACGTCAGCAACAACACCATAACCCAGAGAGCATTTTTTAAAACAATGCGTTGATACAATGAAAACAGCGCCGCGCCCATGCCAAACCCTCGATAAACTATATATTGCCGGATTGGAACTATCCGATTCTTGTGTTAATTGAGTCCGCCACCCTAGCGACGGATAAAACTTGCTACTCGATATTACTCACCCCAGCGCGGCACCAACGTTTGCGCCACACCGAGATGATCGAGAATACGTGCCACCACAAAATCTACTAAGTCAGCCACACTTTGCGGCTGCCGATAAAACCCAGGTGACGCCGGCATAATGGTCGCGCCCATCTGGGTAAGACTCAACATGTGCTGCAAATGAATCGCCGACAGCGGCATTTCCCGTGGCACCAGAATGAGCTGGCGACGCTCTTTGAGCGCAACATCCGCCGCGCGTTCAATTAAATTATTGCTTGCACCGCAAGCAATCGCAGACAGTGTGCCTGTGCTCGCGGGGCACACCACCATCGACGACGGCGCACCACTGCCAGACGCCACTGGCGCCATCCAATCTTCTGGGCCGTGAACCTTTAGCTGTTCAGGTGTGCAAGAAAAACGTTCGCACAAGTAGCGCTGTAACAGACTGGGACGCGCTGGCAGCGCTTCATCGGTCTCGGTAGCCACAACCAGTAAGGCGGCTTTCGAGATCATAAAGTGCACTTCGCAGCCAGCAGCAAGTAGACACTCTAGCAAGCGCAAACCATATTGCGCGCCCGACGCACCGGTCATCGCCAGTGTTACGGCCTTCATTCGCCCTGTCCCCAGCGTTGGCGCAAGGCCTTCAAAATCCGCTGGTGTACACCGGAAAATCCACCATTACTCATAATCACCAAATGATCACCATCCTTTAATGACGCGACCAACTCACTAACAGTGCGATCAAGATCCGTGCTTAAACGTGCCGGCGTCGCACTGCCTGCTATCACCGAATCTAAGGACCAATCCAAGCCAGGGGGCTGATACCAGATCACCTCGTCGGCACAGCTTGTGGCCGGCGCCAAACGATCTTTATACACTCCCATACGCATAGTATTGGATCGCGGTTCTATCAAAGCGACAATCCGCCCCTTAGTCACTCGGCCGCGCAAGCCCTCAAGGGTTGTGGCAATGGCCGTTGGGTGATGGGCAAAATCATCGTAAACAGCAATTCCGGCAACCGTATCTAGCAGTTCCATGCGACGTTTTACCCCGCGAAACTGGCAAAGCGCAGTAATACCGTCTTTTGGCTGCACACCGATATGATGCGCAGCAGCAAGCGCAGCAAGGGCGTTGTTTACATTGTGCTCGCCGGTATGGGACCAGCTAACACGCCCCTGCAAAATCCCGCGATAGAGCACATCGAAACTTGAAAAGTCATCGCTAAGTACGTCGGCCTGCCATTCCGCAAGCTGCCCCACGCGGCTACTCACGCGTTCAACTTCGCTCCAACAGCCCATCTTTAATACGGCTTCCAGAGCCGGCTCAGCGGCTGGCACAACAATGCGACCAATGGCCGGCACGGTTCTCACTAAATGATGAAATTGCCGCTGAATCGCCGCCAAATCGTCAAAGATATCAGCGTGATCAAACTCAAGATTATTGAGAATAGCGGTATAAGGACGGTAGTGAACAAACTTCGAACGCTTATCAAAAAAGGCACTGTCGTATTCATCGGCTTCGATGACGAAGAAATCTGAGCCGCCCAAGCGTGCAGACAAACCAAAGTCTCCCGGAACGCCACCGATCAAGAAACCCGGTTGAAAACCGCAGTCCTCGAGCACCCACGCCAGCATGCTGCTGGTTGTGGTTTTGCCATGAGTACCGGCGCAAGCCAAGACCCAGCGGCTTTGCAAAACGTGATCGCTCAACCATTGCGGGCCAGAGGTATAAGGAATCCCGCGGTTGAGCACGTGCTCTACCGCGGGATTGCCCCGCGACATGGCATTGCCAATAATGACTAAATCAGGCTCGGGAGACAGGTGCGCCGGATCATAGCCTTCCATCAGGGTGATTCCCTGAGACTCCAACTGAGTACTCATTGGCGGATAAACATTGGCATCCGAGCCGGTAACGGTGTGACCCAATTCTCGGGCGAGAATAGCCAAGCCGCCCATAAACGTACCGCAAATACCCAAAATATGTAGGTGCATAGAATGAAAACGCCACACAGAAAATTCTGTGTGGCATGGTATCACCGCTATCGCGCCAGCTCTACGCTAACGCAATATGAGCTGCGAGCAATTGAATTAAGCCACGATGGACGCGAGCCTATTTAAAACGCAGCGCCAATAGCTACCTCATATTCAAAACCAGACGATGTCATCATTACAGCGATATCGGGCTTCACTGCACTATCGAGCCAAAGCCAGTTAAACCAAGTATCTACACGACCTTGCAGTAAATGCGGGCCACATCCCAAAACGCGCCCACCGCAATTGCTCTACAATACCCGTTCAGATACCATTTAGCGCACAAAAGTCTTAACGGATAACACTGCCTGGCTATTTACGACGCAACTAATAACTAGACCTTTATTTACACTTGGAGCTGCCATGAAACCTTTAAATATAATTCTAATTAGTGCAATGCTGTCTATCGCTAGCAATGCGCACTCCCAAGCTGGATCAACAGGATTAGTAGGAAGCCTGCTGCCCTCAGTAACAGGTCTTGCCAGTCAATCGCTACTCCCCGTAATTAGCTCTCTTTCCGCTGACAACGAACTTATCGGCAGCGTCACCGCCATGGCAAGTGATGTGCTCAACACCTCACTCAATACGGCACTCCCATTCCCTGTACAAGGTTTAGACGTGATAATTACAACATTTGACGGATTAACAGGTGATGGACAAACTCTACAACTCGGCGGCCTGACACCAGTGATTCTTAATCTTGCAGAAACGGCATCCATACCCCTCCTGGGTGGCGCCGTTGAAGGCGGGATTTTTTAACGCTAAACATTTTACATTGCTGAATTGGCTTATTGCTCCACCTAGTAATGGAGCAGTAAGTCAACTCTATAGAACAAAACCAAATCAATTCATTTTCGTGCGTCAGCGCTTCCCAACCCTGCAGGAACGATTAACCCTAGCAGCACATTTCCGCATGTGTTTAGAAGTTAAGGTTGAAAGTCAGCCACAGCTTTTGGGTATCTACCAGCGTTAAACCACCACCATTAAATGGTGTTGAATCACCGGCACTGTAGTTCGCGTAACGCAGCTCTGCAGAATATGGCCCCCAGCTTTTCGCAATAAAACCACCAAACTCCGAACCCAGGTCGCTATCACCAGATGCATTATCCTGATCAGAACTAAAGTCGTGATAGGCAAGCTGCCAACTCACACCGTAGGCCATTCCTGACACGGTTAAATACGTATCATTGACCCCTTCACTGATATTACCCAAACCTTTGTTTAAGAAATTGTCAGTCCAACCCTGAAATTTAAACAGCGTTGCCAATGGCGTGATAAAAAATCCCTCCTCATCTGCACTCAGGGTCTCGTAACCCACGCCGATCACAAGCGGCGCAACGCTAATATTGGCCTCAGCTAACATATAGTCGGCAGAGTAGTCCGCGGGATTATCACCGGCACTATCTTGGCTGGCGTATTCAAGGTTATAAGCGACCATGCCGGTCTTGCCCTGCCAACGCACGCCATAGGTATCGGTATCCATTCGTTTAAAACCGGCAAAGTTATCGTCGGTTTCAAGCAAGTAGGCATAGCCCGTTAAATTACCCGCCGCAAAGCTGTAGTTAGCATTGAACAAATGCGTGTCCATTTCGGTATCACCCACCGAGCTACTTTCACCAAAAATACGATTCACATTGGAAATATGCGCGTAGTTAAGTTTAAGTTTATCGACGCTGCTATTGGCAAGGGTAAAACCATCATAAGTCTGTTCATTCTGACGCCACGCAACGTCGCCGACGAAACGGTGGTTGTCTAAGGTCAAACGCTGACGACCATATTTAAATTCTGTATCCCAATTTTTATACCCCAAAAACACCTGGTTAACTTCGGCGCCAACTGGATCAGCTATCAAAGGCTCAGCTGTTTTGCCATTGACGCTGTCATTAGCACTACCCGCAAAATTACTCACGTCATCCATTTCAACGAAACCATAAAAACCTTGATAGCCATCTGTCTTAAAATTTAAGCGTGATCTAAGCGTTACTGCACTACCGGTATTATCACCAGCGCTTGTATCTTCTGTGACCGACTCATAACGCATACGCAAATTCAAATGCGCCTCGCCTTTAGTAAATGCTTCGCGAATTGATTCCGCCGCAAACGAAGTTTGTGCGACGCACGCAACGCAGCTAGCCAATACCGCCCTTGAAAAATAAATTATTTTCAATATACACCCCCAGTTAAAAATTATGGCTATACGCCGTAAGACAGAAATTTAATACAATACTAATGGAACAATAATCTCCATAACCGCCTTCTGCAAAGACAAAGCCAAAACCTATAAAATATTAATTTAATTTTTAAAATCATTAAAATTCAACAACTTAAAAATATTATTGAAAAAGAAAAACCAATACAGTGCAACAAATCATGTCCCGAAAAATCGATTCGCACATTATTTGATCGCCAAAGGCACCATAAAAATACATGGAAATAAATCAAAAAAATAAGCGCATTAATTTGGTGCAAAAAATAGTAACGAGACATCAATGAAGAGGGGGTTTTAGTAAATACAGAAGTCAAAAAATGGCGTTTTCAAAAATTTAAATCAAAAAAATACGAATACGAAATTGCTATTCACTAGTAAATAGCAATGACAACATCATTAAAAAAACCTAGCTAACGCAGCAAACTCCACAATAGACACAAAAACAAAAACAGCGATATGCCCTGCCAGGTCCGTAAGGGATTGCGGGTAAGCAAAGGCTTAAATTCATCTTTCATGAACTCGGCATTTGGGTGATCTAGGTCGTAAACAAATTCAGAGACGTCGTTGTAACGCAGCTCAGGGCTAATACTCAGCGCGCGGCTCAATGCTGCATCTAGCCAGATCGGAACATGCGGGTTGTATCGGCAAGCCGACACATACTCTATTCGCGAAAATGCCACAGTGGTCGTGCAATGCTGTAAACGACCCTGATACGGCTGCTGACCCGTGAGCATTTCAAAAACAATAACCGCGAGCGAAAATTGATCGGCCCTGCCGCTCGGCCGCCGGCCCAAGACGTGCTCTGGCGCGGAATATTGCGCAGTGCCCAGAACGATATCGCGCTCAATAGGAACGGCAATTTCTGCCAAACCCGCGACATAGCAGGAGCCAAAATCGATGATTTTGATTTTTCCGTCGTCGCCCACCAGAATATTGTCCGGCTTTATATCCTGATGAAACGTGTCCCGGCGGTGCATGGCTTGCAAACCTTTGGCCACCGGCACAATGATATCCAGCATGGTTTGCGTTGCCGGCTTTGGATTTTTTAACATCCACTGCCCCAGGGTTAATCCCGGCGAATAGTCAGACAAATAATACAGATAGCTAGGTGCTTTTGGCGGCTCAATAACATCGATAACATATTCGCTTTGTATTCGCCGCCCTATCCAACTCTCTAATATAAAGCGCTCAATATAGGCAGGATCGTCATTAAAGTTTGCGGATGGTGTTTTCATCACGTAGTGACGATTTGCGGTGCCATCAAATACTTTATAAAGCTGACTGCGCGGGCTGGCATGAATCTCTTCTTCGATAACCAATCCATCCACCACCATTCCCGCAGTTAGTGGCGGCGGAAATGGTAGCGCCGTTAACTTACGGTATACGTCGCCAGCATCCTCTAAGGGCAGAGCATCTACCTTGAGCAGCTGACAACTTAAATTGTCGTCGCTGCCCGCGGCCAAGGCCTCATCTATTAAAAGCTGGCTAGCCGTCTGAAGATCCCCAGCACATTCGCTAATTAGCGCCTGCATTCGCGAACCGCTAAGAACGTCGTGAACACCATCTGTCGTCAACAAGAAAATATCGTTCACAGCGACATCAGCAGCGCGATAATCCACGTCTAAATTAATATCTAAGCCCATTGCGCGGGTTAGGTAAGAACGCCCACGACCGACGGGCATAGCGTGATCCCGAGTAAGCTGTTCTAGAAAGCCATCCCTCAATCGATAAATTCGGCTATCGCCAACATGAAACAAATGTGCCGTTTGGGATTTAAAGATTGCGATACTTAACGTGGACACATAACCTTTTTCAGCCTGCAAATAATGCTGGCCCTGCCCATACAACCAACGATTTAACGCATTTAGTATTTGCTGTGCAGACCGCTTAACAGACCACGAATCAGGAGTAGAATAGTAATCGCTTAAAAAGCTTGTCACACAGGTTTCCGCGGCCTCTTTACCGGCCTCCGCCGCAGACACACCGTCGGCAATAACTGCGACGGCGCCCTTGGTCGTAAGCTGATCATCAACCGGCATACGAATGCCAAGGCTATCTTCATTCACAGCTTTTTGCCCAGCACTACTGTGCTGGGCAATGGACATTTTTAAACCGCCATCGAAATGCATCGGAGGGATTCCAGAAACTAAAGGCTAGATCGCACTTTAGCTTACTTCGATCAGCGCAACACTACCGTCTTCATGTAACTCTGCAGTATGGCCCTGGGGCTCCTCGAGAAATTGCACCGCCACAAACACCACCGCCGCGCAGGCTGCGATAACCATAAAGAAGTTGGCATTACTCACAAACGACAACACCGTTAAGAAGATAACCGCGCCGACATTACCATAAGCGCCTGTCATGCCTGCAATTTGACCGGTCATGCTGCGCTTGACCAACGGTACTATCGCAAACACCGCCCCCTCACCCGCCTGAACAAAGAAAGAACAGCACATGGTTGCGACCACGGCCAACCAAACAGGCCAAGCCGACTCAATCTGACTCAACACCATATAGCCCACAGCCAAACCAGCAACCAAAATAGACAATGATTTACGGCGTCCAAATTTATCAGACAAATAACCACCGCCGGGACGAGCCGCCAAATTCATAAAGGCAAAGCCAGATGCCAGCAAACCGGCCTCAACCGCGCTCAAGGTAAAGGTGTCCATAAAGAACAGCGGCAACATGGAGACAACCGCCAGCTCAGACCCAAAGGTCACAAAATACGCAACATTTAGAATGGCGACCTGCTTGAACTTGTACTGCTGCATAGGAGGGATTGCAACATTGTTTAAAACGTCGCTATTCACCCGCAGAATTTGGCTCACCTGAACGACAAACAATACTGCCAACACAATATACAAAGCGATTGAGGCGAATTCACTAAGCAACCCCAAATTAACCGGCGACAACTTCCAAGTCAGCACCGCCAAAGCCAAATACATTGGCACGCACATCGCGATATAAAATACTAAATCGCGTTTGCTACTCACCACCAAACCGCCAGATTTTTTGGGCTTAAAGTAAGTTGATCCCTTCGGGGTATTCCGGGCGCGCCAGTAGAAAAAGAAGCCATATAGAAACGCCAACACACCGGTCGTTGCTATCGCGTAACGCCAGCCATCATCTCCACCATAATATAGTGCGAGTGTTGGCAAACTCATTGCCGCTGCAGCAGAACCAAAGTTGCCCCAGCCGCCGTACACGCCTTCAGCCAAACCAACCTGACGGGCTGGGAACCACTCCCCCACCAAGCGGATCCCGATCACAAAACCAGCGCCGATAAAGCCCATCAGGAATCGCAGCATCGCGATCATTTCGTAGCTATTTGCCATTGCAAAAGCTACACAGACCACGCCGCCAGAAATAAGTAGGGCACTGAAAACAACACGGGGACCGAAGCGGTCCACCAACATGCCGACTATCACCCGCGCCGGTATTGTTAAAGCCACGTTCAAAATCATGAGCGCTTTAACCTGCTGAGTACTCAGATCAAAAGCTTCTTTAATAGCCGACAGCATCGGCGCAAAGTTAAACCACACAACAAAAGTCAGAAAGAACGCAAACCAACTTAGGTGCAGCAAGCGAATTTTATCTTGCTTGAGATCAAGCACATTTAAGGTTGAAGAAGACATCAACAGCTCCAGATGGGTCACAAAGGTATCTGCAGAGCCAACAGCAAGCCCTATGCCAAGCTATCTCAGGAAGCCGCCAAGCCAATCATAAGATATTGTTTTATATAACTTTATTTTTGTATTTAGAACAATGAACATTAAAAACGCACCAAAATAGACCCGAAATAAGGGTATTCCGCCCCATCTTTTGCGCACCATTTAAACGCACAATGCCCCACCACGCCCCGATCATACAACTATCGTTCTAGAAAAACCGCCCCAACAAAGTGCAAAAATAAAATTAAATACTTATTAATCAATAGCTTAAATAACAGAAAATACCGTGGCATATCTTTTGCTAACAACTCTACAGATTGTATAAACACCTAACACAGCGAAGGCTAAAGGCCGAAGCAAGCGCAAGTATTAAAGGAAGTAAAGATGACTGACAAACAACGTCTGCTTATTGTGGGTAACGGCCCTGTTGGCCACCAATTTATCGAATCCATTGTTGAGAGCGGTCAGTCCGATCAATTCGACATTACTGTCATCGGCGAAGAACCTCGCCCGGCATACGACCGAGTTCACCTAACAGCCTGGTTCGAAACCCGCGAAGCCGCCTCACTCAATATGGTGAAAGACGGGTTTTACGGCGACAACAACATCACCGCATTAAGCAATGAAAAAGTCACCGAGATTGATCGCGCCAATAAAATTGCCACCACCGACAAAGGCGAAAAATACGCCTACGACAAACTCATTTTATCCACCGGCTCCTTCCCCTTCGTACCGCCGGTACCGGGCCACGATCGTAAGAACTGTTTTGTATACCGCACCATCGAAGATTTAGAAGCGATTACTGCAGCGGCAAAAAATGCCAAGGTCGGCGCAGTAGTCGGTGGCGGCCTCTTGGGACTAGAAGCCGCTAAGGCCATAAAAGATCTAGGCCTTAAAACCCACGTTATAGAATTTGCACCGCGCTTGATGGCCGTACAGGTCGATGAAGGCGGCGGCGCTCTGCTGCGCAGAAAAATTGAAGACTTGGGTGTATCGGTTCACACCCAGAAAAACACCCAGCAAATTATTGATGGCGACGACTGCGTCCATAAACTGCAATTTGCCGATGGCGCAGAGCTGGAAACCGATATCCTGGTTTTCTCAGCCGGTATTCGCCCACAAGATGCCCTCGCCCGCCAAAGCGAACTCGACGTCGGCGAGCGCGGCGGCATCGTGATAAACGACAACTGCCAGACGTCTGATCCGGCAATCTATGCTATTGGCGAATGTGCTTTGTGGGGCGGTCGTATTTACGGTCTTATCGCGCCAGGTTGGGATATGGCGCGCGCGGCCGCTGACCACGTCTTAGGCGGCAGCGAAAGAACCTTCACCGGCGCCGATATGAGCACCAAGCTCAAGTTAATGGGGGTCGATGTCGCCTCGATTGGTGATGCGCATGCCAGCACGCCCGGCGCCAAGTGCTATACCTTTATCGATGAAAAAGCCGAAGTGTATAAAAAGATTGTTGTCACCGCAGACGGCCGGCATCTCTTGGGTGCGGTATTGATCGGCGAGGCAAACGACTACGGCACATTGCTGCAATTTGCTCTGAATAAAATTGAGCTACCCGAACATCCAGAAAGCATGATTTTACCTGCGCTAGACGGCAGCGCAGGAGCTGGCCTTGGCGTAGACGCACTACCCGATGTCGCTCAAATTTGTTCTTGCAACAACGTCAGTAAAGGTGATCTTTGTGCCGCGGTGCAAGGCGGCGCAATGACCGTGGGCGACTTAAAAGCCTGCACAAAAGCAGCGACCACCTGCGGCGGCTGTACCGCGCTGGTCGGCCAAGTTCTCAACGCGGAACTCACCAAAATGGGCGTCGAGGTTAACACCGACCTCTGCGAACACTTTCCCTACACCCGCCAGGAAATTTACCATCTGGTCCGTGTTGGCAATATCAAATCCTTCGCCGAACTACTGGAAAAGCACGGCAGCGGCCACGGTTGCGAAATCTGTAAACCAACGGCGGGGTCGATCCTCGCTTCGTGCTGGAATGATTATATTCTGGAGCCGCAACACGCGAGCTTACAAGATACCAATGACCGCTATTTAGCCAATATGCAAAAGAATGGCACCTACTCGGTGGTGCCGCGCATGGCGGGTGGCGAAGTCACCCCCGACGGCTTAATTGCGGTTGGCCAGGTTGCTAAAAAATATAATCTTTACACCAAAATCACTGGTGGTCAGCGGGTCGATTTATTTGGCGCCACCCTCGACCAACTGCCCCGCATTTGGGAAGAATTAATCGGTGCCGGTTTTGAATCGGGCCACGCCTACGGTAAGTCTTTGCGCACCGTTAAGTCCTGCGTCGGATCTACCTGGTGTCGCTACGGTGTGCAAGACAGCGTTGGCAAGGCTATCGATTTAGAAAATCGCTACAAAGGGTTGCGCTCACCCCACAAACTAAAAATGGCGGTGTCTGGCTGTACCCGCGAATGCGCAGAGGCACAGAGTAAAGATGTTGGTGTTATCGCCACAGAAAAAGGCTGGAACCTCTATCTCTGCGGTAACGGCGGTATGAAGCCACGCCACGCTGACCTGTTTGCATCCGATATCGACACCGACACCATGGTGAAATATATCGACCGATTCCTCATGTTTTATGTCCGTACCGCCGACCGCCTGCAACGCACATCAGTGTGGATGGAAAACTTAGAGGGCGGCTTGGACTATCTGCGTAAAGTCATCATTGATGACTCGCTTGGCATTTGCGCAGACCTGGAAACGGAAATGCAGCACGTGGTTAACACCTATCAGTGTGAATGGAAAACCACCGTTGAAAACCCAGAGAAAGTGAAGCAATTCCGCAGTTTTGTAAACGCGGATAAAAGCGACAAAGAAATCGTATTTATTCAGGAGCGCGGCCAAATTCGCCCCGCCACCGACGCCGAAAAAATCACGGGCGACGATTTAATCGCCGTAGCCTAAAAGCAATGCATCAAGGCCAGAGGGTCTCCAAAGACCACTGGTCAACAAAATTTATATGAGGATTACATAATGTCGTGGACAACCGTTTGCAGTCTCGATGACATCATACCGAACACCGGCGTTGCCGCTTTGATTAATGAAACCCAGGTCGCCATCTTCCGTGTTGATGACAGCGTTTACGCGCTGGCCAACAAAGACCCGTTCAGCAACGCCAACGTACTGTCTAGAGGCATTGTCTGCAGCGTACAAGGCACCCTCGCGGTGGCGTCACCAATTTACAAACAACACTTTAGTCTTGCGGCCGGAAAATGCCTGGAAGATGACGACGTATCTATCGCGTGCTACGAAGCCCGCACCGAAGGCGATTCGGTTCAGATACGCATTGCCCAATAAGCCCACCGATATTTGTCAGGGTTAACCGTAGTCTCCCCCCTCGACCGGTTATCACTTCTCGTGGTACCGGCTTTTTTGACGGGGCTTGATAGATAAATTTGCTAAAACGTCATGCGAAAATAACGACCGCTCAGGCTGTCACAGCGCCAAACAAGGGCAGCAAACTTGCCACCAAGCGGCCGGGCTGTCCGCTCCGATTCTCTGCCAGCGCAACATGACCGTGCGCCACCAGATTAAAGCCGTTGTGCAACGCCGCCCCCAACACAATAGTCGCCAGGGCGCAGGCATCACTTCCCGGGCCTAACACACCTTCCCGCTGAAACTGCAGAAAACGCGCCACCACCAAGCCATGTAGCGGATGCCGATCGCCAAGCAATTGACCGTCACCCAATCCTTCCCGCCCCCAAAGCGGCGCGGTCAAAGGGATAATGGCAATATAAAATAATTCGGCTGCTTGGTAGACATTCTCTAACCAAACCGCCACATCGTCTTGCAGGTCTGCATCTATCGCAGATTTAACGGCCTGCACTTCGGGCAGGCGCTCACCGATCAATGCATATAGCAAACCGGCCTTGTCGCCAAAATTATTAAATACACTCGCTTCTGTGGTTCCCGCACAGCTGGCGATATGACGGGTTGTTAGTGCAGCAATACCCTCCCTTTGCAGCAAGTCATACGCCGCGTCTAGTAATTGCTCCCTAACCCTTGGTCGTGCCATCCATTTTTCCTCTGTCTCACCGCAATGTGCAAGGTTTGCCGCACTAGGTGAGAAATTCCATTTATATAAGTTAGTTTATAAACACGACAGATACTAAATCTGCGACCTTCAATTTTGAGACCTATTAAAACTATATTAGTGCAATGCTCGAGGTCGAACATAAAATAACACGATAAGACGCAGGGACTAAGAAAATGCCACAATGATAAAAACGTGGTGCCACTCTTATTTAAATTAACACGGTCAACGACAATGTCAGATACACACACAATCAGCATCGTACGACAGCCACCGCTGGTCTGGATCACGATCGAGCGCCCCAGTGCGCGCAATGCGGTCGACGGCGACACCGCCAGATCACTGGCCAAAGCGTTTGTAGATTTTAATGCCGACCCCGAGCTGTCAGTCGCGATATTAAGTGGCGCAGAGCACAATTTTTGCGCTGGAGCCGACTTAAAAGCCGTGGCCAGCGAAGACCCAGGGCGCCGCAATCCACTCAACACTGACGGTATCGGGCCAATGGGGCCTAGCCGCCTGGCATTGAGCAAACCTGTTATTGCCGCCATTGACGGCTACTGTGTGGCCGGCGGCCTAGAGCTCGCCCTCTGGTGCGATATGCGCATCGCCACTGAGCGCGCTGTGTTTGGCGTATTCTGTCGTCGTTTTGGGGTTCCGCTTATCGACGGCGGGACTGTGCGACTACCCCGCCTGATTGGCATGAGCCGCGCGATGGATATGATTCTCACTGGCCGTGCGGTCAAGGCCGAAGAAGCGCTTAGCTTTGGCCTAGCCAACCGCCTAGTGTCGCCAGCGGCGCTTCGCAGTAGCGCCGAAGAACTCGCGCTACAAATTGCTGCATTCCCTCAAGAGTGCCTGCGCAACGACCGCCGCAGCGCCTATGAGCAGTGGGGAATGGACGAGACAGCGGCGATTAGCAATGAGTTCAAATGGGGTATGCAAACCCTGGATAGCGGCGAAACAGTCTCTGGTGCCAGGCGTTTCGAGCAAGGAATCGGTCGTCATGGAGCTACAGAAAATCCTGGCGACTAGGAATTGGGCTAGGGAACGATTGCTCACTATGCCCTTCTAAATGCTGGCGCCGGTATAAAGAATCTACCGGTACAATAACATTAGCAAGGTGAATGGATGCCGTCTAAACACACGTACCATCAACACTCGCCCCGCCGCAAAAGCGCAACATCCGTATTCGAAGCACTAATGCTAAGTCTATTGCTGTTAACCACTAGCCTGCCCTACAGCAGCGCGCTAGCAGCCGAAGGCAGCAGCGAGTCCGCGCAACAGAGCAGCGCAACAGCAGGCGACTTGAGCGACGACGAAATCACTGTCGTTAGCTATGAAGAAAGCGACTACAACGATCCCTTAATGGCCTTTAATCGGGCGATGTTTGCCTTCAATGACGTTAGCTATCGCTATGTGCTTATTCCCGTTGCGAAAGGCTATAACTACGTCACACCTGCTGCCGTCAGAACAGGAATCGGCAATGTGTTCGCCAATATCAAAGCGCCCATTCACATCATTAACCACCTGTTGCAATGGGAGCCAGCCAAAGCTGGCACCACCACCGCCCGCTTTTTACTTAACACCACTATTGGCATCGCGGGCATTTTTGACCCCGCCAAAGCATGGTTTAATTTACCCAAACAAGAAACCGGCTTCGCTGATACCCTGGCAGAATATGGCAGCGGCTATGGCACTTATATTGTTTTACCCTTTATTGGGCCGTCAGACTTGCGCGGCGGCACTGGCGTGGTAGCTGACTATTTTTTAAATCCCATTCCCTACATTACCGAACAACCAGACACGACTTACATCATGGCTACCGATGCCACCCAAGACTTTGCAGGCCAAGCTGAAAGCTATGAAACATTGCGCGCTAAAAGTGATGACCCCTATCTATTCTTTCGGAATATGCACATACAGGGATTACTGAGAGACCAACAATTCAAGTCTGACGAATCGCAGAACGCAAGCACACAAAAATAAACAGGACTCCGCGCATGCTGGAAGCACTATTTTCACGACACAAAATAATACTTTTCGTCTTCGTCATTCTGGTCGGTTTCTTTGCATGGCACAGCAAAGACTTTGAAATTAACGCCTCTGCCGACACTTTAATTTCTGAAGACAATGAAGAGTTCATAAAGAGCCAAAAAATCAACCAACAGTTCTCGCCCGAAGAATTCCTTATCATTGCCTACCGGCCAAAAAGCGGCGACATATTCTCTGCAACCAGCCTGCAAAACATAGCGGACATCAGCGGCAAAATAGAACAACTGCCCCGCGTAAAAACCGTGCGTTCGGTCATGACGGTGCCGCTGCTATCCAAGGCTGGTAAAGAACTTAGCGCCGACATGAAGCCAAACGATTTCACCCAGGAAAATTTGCAACTGCCGGCCTCCGAACTTCGCAGTCTCTTTAAAGACCATCCCATTTATGACGGTTTGCTCATAAACCATGAACAAACCGCCAGCGGCATCCAAGTTCTCTTTAAGCCCGATATCATTCTACAAAATCTAAATGCCGACATCCTGGCCATTCAATCCAAACGCTTAGATGGCACGCTAAGCAAAGACGACAAGGCCGAGCTAGCGCGTTTAAAGGCCAAAGCCGCGCCGCAGGAGAAAGCACTTAGAGAAACCCGCAACAAAGAAATTGAAATTCTTCGCGGCATTATTAAAGACTACAGCGCCGACGCCGACCTCTACCTCGGCGGGGTCCACGTCCTCGGCTACCAACTCATTAACATCATTCAAAATGACCTGAAGGTGTTCGGCAGCGCCATCGCACTGCTTATTTGCCTGCTGCTACTTCTAGTATTTCGGCGCTTTAGCTGGCTTATCATCACCGTTGCCTGCTGCGCTAGCAGCCTGCTCATTACCGTGGGCGCATTTGGTTTGCTCAATTTAAAAGCCACCGTTATCTCCTCTAACTTTATTTCACTGCAGCTTATTCTCAGCCTCGCGATTGTGATCCACTTAATTGTCCAGTACCGCGAAGACGCTGAATCACATCCAGACATCAGCCAAAAGGACCTGGTGTTACTGGCATTAAAGAATAAAATCGCGCCGTGCTTTTTCGCGGGCTTTACCACATCGCTAGGATTTGCCTCTCTACTCCTAAGTGAAATCCAACCCGTTATCGCGTTCGGATGGATGATGATTGTCGCTATGGCAGTCACTATTCTCTGTACACTACTGCTGTTCCCAGCCCTATTACTGCTTTTTCCTCGCGAAAAACCTAGCTCGAATAGCACCTTCCTGGCCAAGCCGGTCAACGTACTACAACATTTATGCATAAAAAGTGGCGGAGCAATAATACTAGCCAGCATTATCTTCTTCGGCGCCAGCGTGTTTGGCGCGCTACAGTTAAATGTAGAAAATAGTTTTATTAATTATTTTAGCGACAAAACTGAAGTTCATAAGGAGCTTAGTTTTATCGACAAAGAGTTTGGCGGATCCACCCCGCTGGACATTATTTACACACCGCCAGAAGAGCCGCGACCTGACAAAAACCTGGTATTACGCGCCAAAGATATTCAAAACGTACAGCGAATACAGAAAGCGCTTGGCGAATTTGAGGCCATGGGCACCCGCCTGTCAGTATTAAACTTTACCCAACTAGCCAAGCAAATTAATAATGGCAGACCACTTACTGAATACGAATTAACCGCCATTTACTGGACTTTAGACAAAGGTATTCGCGAAGACCTGCTGGGCAGCTTCTTCCTAGAACCGCCAGCACAACTGCGAATTAGCGCTCGAATTAAAGACAGCACCAAAGGCCTGGACCGTGGCGCCATGCTGGCTGAGATTCACGAGAAAATTCAGGCCTTAGGGATATCTAAAGACGACTACCAACTCAGCAGTTTATTTGTGCTTTACCAAGCTATGTTAGAGCAGTTATTCACCTCGCAAATACTGACACTGGGCGCCGTGTTTATCGCCTTAGGCATTGCCTTTTGCCTCATATTTCGCTCGCTTAAAATTGCGTCCATCGCCATCATCCCCAATATTATCTCGGCCATCGCAATACTTGGGGTAATGGGCTGGTTAAAAATTCCACTCGACTTTATGACCATGACCATAGCCGCTATCGCCATGGGCATCGCGGTGGATGACACCATCCATTACACCCACCGCTATTTACAGGAACTTAAAAACACGAGTGCAGAAAAAGCCATAGAACGCAGCCACCACAGTGTCGGCTACGCATTAATCTACACCTCCGTGATTATTGCGATTGGCTTCGCCCTGCTCGGTTTCTCAGATTTTGTACCCGGTGTGTTGTTTGGCTTACTCACCGGAGTGGCTATTATTATTGCCCTTATCGCCGACCTTGCCCTCCTGCCTGTGCTGCTCCACAAATTTGTGCGGGGAGATATTTGCGACGATGCCGTCACCGCAGATGAAGTGAGCAAGTAGTTTAGGTGCCACACAGTGTCATTTTCTCTAGAAGACGTTCGCTTTCGTCAACTAGCGATACAAATTAACGCTGACCACTTTATGGTCTAAGAGTGTACAGATAAATCAACTGGGGGCCGGTGCCGGGTAATAAGCGGACAGTCAAAAAACCGAATCGGATGGAAGTTGGCAGGCTTTTCTACAACCTCAACGCTTCCATAACCTGCAGCCGTAATGCAGCGAAGCGGAATGAAGGCTGTCGGGCGCGCGTTCTTTTGCGCGCGAAGTTGATGGATTTATTATGTGCGACTTGACCAAGATGTAGGATCCTTCCTTGCGTGAAAAACGGCGGTAACAATTACATTATTATTCTGTACTAAATAAAAAACGCGGTAAGGAAAGCGTTGAATCGGAACCCGCCTTAAATCTTTAAAAATCTCTCTATAAATAAACGGATTCCTTTGTAGCTTGCCTAAGGCTTCCTCAACGCAAAGAAGAAAATCGTGGCCGAGACCTTCTCTTTTTTCTTCGTAGTATTCAAAAGCCTCGTCTACATCAAATTCAGCTTCTTTCCGAACCGTGAGGATATAACTCATTTCTTAGAAAGAATCCGGGCTTTAACGTCTACCCAGGACGAGCCAACATCTTTGTCAATATCAAAAGCAGCTAATCGGAGATCGAGTTCTTTCTTTTGTGCCTCAGTAAGCTCTATTTCGGCATCCTCAGCCACTACGCTATCCCAAAGAGCTTCCGCAAGCATGATTCGTTCGGAAACTGTAAGCAATTGAATTTCCACGATATTTTCTCAACTTAAACTAACAATTATACGATTTTAACACAACTTTTAGCCAAGGAGGATTCGTAGGCTGGAGGGCACATAACGAGGCTGTAGAAAAACTCCAGCCAATCCATTTCTTTGAAAATTACGCGCTCCTACGTAAAATACGCAACTTAATCTCCTTCAATTTCAAAAAATTGGCCTATTTATAGATCAAAAATTAACCAGAACCGGGCCTTGAAAATTCCCGTTAGTAATTCTACAGCCTCAACGTCGCGCTCTGCGGCAACTTTGAAGCTCAGCGGAAAAGTTGTCCGACAGCAGCGCCTTGTTCAGTGTATCAATGAAGGCCATTTCTATCGATAGCTCTCTTGACCGATAAAAACGTTTCATTTCCGTCACGAACAAGTTCTTCAAAGTCAAAGTATTTAGGCTTATTTGAAATATCTTTCCAAATTTCCTGTAAGTAATTTCTGAACTCTTCAGCTCTTTTATATCGGCATTCGATAGCAAACGAGTTAATATTAATTATCATATTTTCGCGCACTTCTTTATCTAGAATTGGCGTATCGAATACCATGGCGTCAAAATATGTAAATACACCTAACCATCTTTTTAAATGGTATGCGCCGACACTTGTAACTCTAAAAGAAACGGGCATATCTCCGATTAAAATACCATTAATATCCTCTTCGAACGTTACACGCTGAGAGGTTTCTATAAGTTTCTTATTAGTACACCTTCTTAAAGAGCTACATATCTGGTCGTTAGTAAACCCTAAATTTTGCAATTCTTCAAACAGCTTTTCTGTCAGACAAAATCCATCGTTATCTAAGTGATCTCCCTTGCTTTCCAAATATGCAAGAAGAATTGATATCAGGAAATGCTCTTTTGAGTCAGGTGAGGAAATATCGTAAATATTTAAAGCAATAGATGTGTCAGGGTTGTAATGTGAATAATCGCCAAGTAGCGCCGACTTTGTAAATTCGTGAAGCGGGATTCTATATTTTCCAGTTTCATTCATTATCTGAACTATTTTTTCGACATCCACATTAGGCGTGCCGATAAAGCTAGTTACAAATTCAATTGCAGCTCGAATATTTCCGCCTGTTATATTTGATAAAAATTCGTAAAGATCCGTGTTTTCAGACAAAGAAGAAATTAAGGCTTTAAGAAACTGAGCAAGATTTCCCGCATTAACTCTCACATAGTTAATTGCTTCTAAAGGTACATTCCCTTCGGCCATGCTAAGCGCGAATAGCAATCTCTTTTTAATGACGACATCAATTCTAGGGGGTGATATTGTGAATATCTTGTGAGGGTATGCAGCCAGGGCGCCTGAGCGCTTTGATTTGAAAAATGTTTGAGGCCTAACCGAGACAAAAACTGTTGAGCTCCAGTCCTTGGCAAGTTCTTGTGCAATAATAAAAGTACTTTGCTGAATTTCAAAGTCTCTTTGATCTGCATTATCTAATGATATTATTATTTGCTTCTTAGTAGAGTTAGAGTGTCCGTTGATGCATTTTTTTAGATGCTGATCCTTTTCTTTAGTCGCTTGATCAAGCATTTCCAAAAGCTTAGCCTGATACAGTTCCGGATTTCTATCCTTTGTTTCACCCCAAATACCTTTCGAGAATCTATGGATATCTGAAGCATATATTCCTTTGATGAATCTAAAATCATTAACATCGATATCATGCTTTTCAAGAAGTTGATTTTCAATCTCTTTAAGAATAAAAACTTTAAGATCATGAGATAGTGCAGCTTTAGAGCCTAAGTCAATGTAAATATATATTGCATTTTTAAATTCGTCGTGGGCGCTGTTGTACATTAAATTCTTGACGAATGAGGTTTTTCCAACGCCAACATCTCCAAGCAAGACAATCGGTCTTCTAGCTATTGCTTCTGCAAGTATGTCTGGTGAGAAATTGTCACTCTTTCTCTCTTTTACTGGTGAGATATGTGGAACAGCCTCGCTATCGCTAAACAATGAGGCATATCGGGCTTCCAATATGTTCTTGCTTAGCAAGGCATATTTCGACAAAGACCCGCTTTCACAATAGCATTCAGAAAAAAATTTCTCTTCAACTTGGTTGTTCTCGATTATGTCTTGCAAAAAAAGCTCAGAAAGCTGACGCAAGGTTGCATGCATCTCACTTGGATAACGTACAATTGGATAGTTAACCAATTTTGATGAGAGCTTATTTGGTATCCCGCTTTCACCGGAAATCAGGTACCTAAAAATATTTCTTTCTTTAACTCCAGATTCAGATAGTAGTTGCCAGGCGGTGTTAAAGTTTTCGGATAGATGAGTCAAACTTAAAAATACTACAGCTTGCCCATCAAAAACAGAAATCCCATCCTGTCTCGACGCTAAATACACTATATATTGGTGCCCATTGCTGACTACGGCAACAGGGACTCCGCGTTCGCTACAGTATGCTTGAGCTTGTGTGATAGCAGACGATGCCTCGGGACTAATTTTCATTAAGGATGGAAGATCAGTGGTGAGGTTCTTCGATATACCTGCTGGTATTTCAAAGCTTTGACCTTCTCTTTTAGCTTCTAGAATCGCCATTCGTGGCTTTCCTAGCTCATAGTCTGAAAATTTTCTATGCTCAGACTTTTCTACTTCCACTTCGTCTCTGGACCACCCCAAGCATTCAATGGACTTCCCCGAGTAATCTAGACAACTCAGCGCTATTCTGTGGACTTCCCCGAGTAATCTAGACAACTCAGCGCTATTCTGTGAGCACAGGAGGAAGTCCTATGAGTAATCAACGTTACACACCAGAATTTAAAGACGAAGCCGTTCGACAAGTTGTCGAGCGGGGTTATTCTGTCGCTGAGGTAGCAGAGCGTTTAGGGGTCTCTGCCCACAGCCTTTATAAGTGGGTTAATGCTGTCAAACCGGATCAATCGGAAGTTCACGCCAATGAGCTTCGAGAAGCCAAAACTGAAGTTCTTAAATTGCGCGCCCAGCTCCGCCGTACTGAGGAAGAGCGAGATATTCTAAAAAAGGCGGCAAGGTACTTTGCAAGCCAGCCAGAGTGAAGTACCAATTTATTAATGAGTATAAAACGCGATTCAGTATTCTCTCAATGTGTCGATTGTTGGATGTTGCACGAGCCGGATATTACGCGTGGCTTCACAAGCCATTGTCTGCTCGCGCTATTAAGACCTGCGATTACTGTCTCTAATACGGGCATCTTACGCCGCTAGCGCGGGCATCTATGGCTCGCCAAGAGTGTTTCAAGATCTCAGAGAAGTGGGCGAAAGTTGTGGTGTCCATCGCGTAGCGAAAATCATGCGCCGACATCAAATCAAGGCTATTCGGGGCTATAAGACACCTCGTGCGATTGTGGGGCGGCCGTCAATTATTGCGCCCAACCACCTCAAGCGCGAGTTTACGGTCGCGCATCCGGATCAGGTGTGGGTAACCGATATTACGTATTTGCGAACTTGGCAGGGCTGGCTTTATCTTGCCGTTGTCGTTGACCTGTATTCTCGAAAAGTAGTCGGATGGTCAATGAAGCCGAGCCTGGCAAAAGAAATCGTCCTAGATGCATTACTTATGTCGGTCTGGCGGCGACGCCCAAAACAGCGTGTACTCGTACATTCAGATCAGGGCTCACAATACGGAAGCGATGCCTGGCAACGTTTTTGTAAAACCCATAACTTACAACCTAGTATGAGTCGGCGGGGAAATTGCTGGGACAATGCCGTCGCGGAGTCCTTCTTCAGCAGTTTAAAAAAGGAGCGTATTAAGAAAAGAATCTATAAAACACGCGACATGGCACGCAGCGACGTGTTCGATTATATTGAGATGTTCTACAATCAAACCCGACGCCACAGCCACCTCGGTGGCGTCAGTCCGGAGGCATTTGAAACAGCCTCAAAATCGGCGCGCTAAGTGTCTATGTTAGGCGGGGAAGTCCACAAACAATACCTTATCAATTATATGAAATCTTGTTTGCGCTTCATTCCTGTCGGTATTCAAATCTAAGGATGATATCAGCCTTATAAGCGCAGAATGCCCTTCACTAAGAGTTGTCAAATGCTTCTCCAAAATTGTTTAGTCTTACACCGCCAGACACTGAGCGCCCTACGCCAGGGGCAGACAAAACGGAGCGTATTTTTGTGCGAAACTGAGCGGAGCAAATGCACAAAAAGGCGCGGAGTTTTGGCTGCCCCGCCGCGCTTTCCAGCGGCAACTGCGCGTGATTGTTCCGTGCTAGCACTTGATTCGCCCCAACCTTTTTTGAGATAAAAAAAAGTAGCAATCCCTACAACCGTTCCGATTGGAAAATTGAGTAATGAAACGCACCCTATTACCACTGCGGTTACCTTGCCCCATTTCTTACCCTGCTTAACGGCTCGGCCCGTAATAAGATATATCGCCGGAATTACTAGCGCTACCAGACCTAAGAATATGACTTCACTTAAACTGGCGGCGGCCCCGCTATCTGATAGGACTGGGATCAAAATTGCCGCAAATATTGCAGCAAGCCCGATTAGGCTTAGCCAGCCCATTAAGCGTAGTAAACTCCCTGCTTTTTCTAAGTTTCCCAAAATGCGCTCCTTGCTAGATTGGCACATAACGTTGAGCACAGCAGCGCGAGTTTACGAGCGTCCGGCGGCCATCCGCCGCGAACTGCTGCGACTGGTTAGCGCTGCAAGTTTGAGGGCGCTATTTTTGCCCACTATCTCGCCACCACAGATCCGCCACTTATGCAACAGTATCAGGCTGCATTTTAATCAACACTAATTTCGCCGGATACTGGAAAATACACTTGGTCCGAATTCATTCAGAAAAGCAGCATTCCTACATTTTTAGAGCCATTTGCACCTGAGTCGGCACTGCAGCTCGACGCCATAGCCAAGCATCAAACTCTCGACGTGGCAGAGAGAGAAGGTCAGCAGCGCAGCAAAATGACGAGCGCAAGAAGTGATAACCATCATTCTCAACACCAACCTCTTTAGCGAACTTTCGGACGTGACGGTCAATTGCGATGGAATCGATACCGACGAGGCAAGCCATATAATCAACAGTCTTTGGTCCAACTCCCCGAACATTCTGAATTGCATCGCAGAATTCGTCTGAAACTAGAGCAGCACGCAAATCCTGCACATCCTCAACCCCCCATTTCTGAAGGAAAATCACCAGCGCCTCGAAACGACTCACTTTTTCGTGATGGCGCCAATTCAGAAATGCACTCGTTTTCCCATCCTGAAGCAACGAAGATAATGAGGAAATCGTATGGTAACTGGGATGTGTCCGCAAAATTGCCTGCACTCGAGGGCGTACAACCGTAGCGTAGTTGAGCCCGGCCTGGAGCACCGAGTCTGCTAGAACAGCTCCCAAATGCTCGCAAGTATAACGAGGATATTTCTCTTCAAAAAGCACACCTTCATCTTTCGCATGATTGGCAATGCGACGTGCAGCATGCAACACCTCGATGGCGGAACTGGTCATACCAAATTAGCCTCTTTCAATGCATTCAAGCGTTCAACGCAATTTGGACAAGCACCGCACGGAAACTGGGCGGACGCTTGGCAGGAGTATGTTCGTCCGATAGGAACGCCAAGTTCAGCAGCTGTCCTAGCCACATCGGCTTTGGACGAATAGCGGAACGGTGAGTGAAAGCAAACGGAACCAATGCTCGACATGAGCTCGTCGAGGTTATTCATAAAAGCGGCAGTACAATCTATTTCTTTGGCGTGGTTACTGTTGATGAACCCGGTGTAGACATCCGTAACACCAACTGTCTGCGCACGCGCAGCAGCAGCGGCGAAGAACAACATTGTTCGGTACGGAACGTACAAATCATCATCTTTAACCGCTTCAGTCCAGAGGTCCGCTTCGCAAATCAGCCGCGACTGTGAACCTCGGAAGAGGTCCGATATATCCAAGCGTTCAGGCCGCTGTATCTCAGAAGGCAGGACCTCATTAACTCGATCCCATTCAACGTCAACGCAATGTTGCCCGTAGTCAAAAAAGATTGGTACAACCTCCACGCCTGCTGCTACGAGCTGGTAACCAACAGTGGTTGAGTCCAGCCCCCCGGAAGCCAGAAGGATCGCTTTTTTCATTGGGATTCAGACCTTTGCTCAGCAATAACTTTAAAGATGCCGTTGAGGCACTCATCAAGATTCGCGGAGTATACAGAACTCCCGACTACCACCATAGTGTTCTCATTTTCACGCCGAGGATCGTAGGTGATGACCGGCTTACCCATCTCAATTGCCATACCGATTTCAACGAGCGTGCCGGGGTCGCGCTCAAGAGGAACCGCGAAGACCACCTCACATTCCTTTAGCAACTGACAATCCATCTGATACGTGCGCCGCAGGTCGACTTCGCTCGCAGGCCGCTTTAACTCTCCATTTTCCGAGATGGGACGTCGTACCTTGAAGTTATGATATGTGAGGCTATCCGCAGCACGGTCAAGCTCCTGCTTTTCAACGTAAGAAAAATCTGGACCAGCAAGGTATATTGAGTAGTTTTGACGATCGTGCCATGGGAGTGCTGCCCCGCCGAGCGCATGGAGCACCTCCAGTGAGAGACGAAATCCGCGCTGCACGTCGCGCTTGATATCATCAGGAAACGTCGACTGGGAGTACACCGTGGCCGACTGACATCCACGCCACGCAGCTTCGCTCCATCCCTTGTGAGAGAGACCCACCATAACACTGGAATAGACATCCCCAACACCGACTGAATTGACAGTGTGGCCCAACGTTGCCGGGATTTCTTCAACAACGCCATTGTGCAAATCGAAGAGCCGGCTACCGCCACGATTCTCCTTGAGCAGTAACACTTCCGGCGACAGTGTTCTTGTTGCATCCAGCAGTCCGTCGATGTCGATCTTTCCTAGCTTCATAAACAGCGAAGACGACGTCGAGATAATGACAGCCTTAATGCGACCTTGGAAAGCCTGGAGTGATGAGAAGCTCTCTAAATCATAAGCGATATCGAATGAAAGCTGAGCATCGTCTGCGAACGCGTTGGCAAGTGTGTTGATATCGAACTTACCTGGGAAGACAATCACCTTATGGTACTCATTGAGACGAGGAAGCGGGTCGTGAATCTTCACCACCTTGGTATCACGCATTAAGTCTTCGTAGCCTTGGTGAGATACTTCCGTAACGTCAGCGATAAGTATAACGCTCGGCGCGCCAACGACGTCACCGAGCCATATGAATTCTTTGCACCCCAGCTCCGTGAGATAGCCTTTTGCTTCGTCAACAAGATACTTTGGGCAAAAGGCGGCCACAGAGTAGTCGACCTCTGCCGCCCAAAGCCCCCGTGCCGCATGAGCAATGCCACCTAAACGAAGCTTGCACAAAGCGCCTTGTCGGGCTAGTGTGTAGTCGACAATAAGCTCACCAACAATTAGGACGACGTCTGTACTGGCCATGATTATTCTGATGTAAAGTCAGCTGCTACGGTAGGGACTGGCGAGACCGCGGACGTACTCACCACTCCGACATAAGTCACACCGTCTTCCAAGCATGCCACCAGATAATTGAATGACGTAGGCAGCGCTCCCACCTTCACACCATTCTCATCGATTGCGAACACGCGCTTACCGTCAAAGAGAATACTCAGTTGGTCTCCAACAGCCGGAACGTTATTGAACTTCGAAAAAAAGTCGCTGTTGCCAACATCATCAAGAAGCACATCAAACGCTTTCTTGCATTTGTCGACTCCACTCGTGCCGCCTGCCGTACCTGTTCCATCTCCAGTGACATCGCTGGCCTTCGTACCTGGATAATCTGAAAAATTACCTGAACCTGAGCTTCCCATAGCCTTCCCCTTATGTGGTTTATTCGATTTTTCTCTTTGGACTCTCTCAAACTGCATTATAGGCGTGCAGACTTACTCCATGAGAGCATTCCAAGCCAAATACGGTGTTACTGACGCGGCACCGATTTTTCATGCCACTTTCTGTACTCCACAACCCAAACCAAACTACTGAAATAAAGGTGAGTACGGCGGCGGCGCTAACGAGGCTGTAGAAAAACTCCAGCCAATCCGTTTCTTTGAAAATTACGCGCTCCTACGTGAAATTCCCGCAAATAACGCAACTTAATCTCCTCCGATTTCAAAAAATCGGCCTATTTATAGATCAAAAATCAACCAGAACGGGGCCTTGAAAATTCCCGTTAGTAATTCTACAGCCTCAACGCCGCTCAGCACGCGCGGCTACGAAATAGAGGCGAAGCCGCAATGTAGTAGGCGTCGCCGTGACTGGCCTGGTTAGAGCCTGATGATCTCAACGTCATTGCTGCCACCGCCCTCGACAACCCACATGCTAGCCGTGTTCTGAACATCCTCCAGTGACTCATCCGCGTGGCTGGTCGTGGTGATATGATGCTCTTCCATACGATCAGGATCGGTTACAAACAGGTCCATTGCTGATTCCCACTGCTCACAATGCGCTCCCCATGCGCAAAACAACTCTATGCGCCGGTGGAATAGTTCTTCCAACAGTGGGTCGTACTGATCAGAGTATCGTCTGTTGGTGGCTAGAATAACCTTTCTGGGCTTCATGGTTTGTCAGCTCTAACAACTACTTAGCGTTTATCTGTTGTGCGCAGCACGACATATAAACGTCTGTTGGACTGAGCCGCTTTGCGGTGGTGGCATCTATTATTGGGGATTGTTTTTAGAACACCTGTATCTACTATAGCCATTGAAGGCCAACCATCCTTAGTCGTCTGATCCATTTCTGGTATTTCCCTATTGTAGCGCGGTGCTGACGTGCAGATTCTAGCTCTATTTAAGCACTTTTCAGGTAAATGTCCACACGCCATCCCAGTGGCGTGACGCACTGTGCTGTTTAATGCGATTGATGTAATGCTATCTACTGCACCTTCGCATCATCGTCGTCGACCCTCCGAGGGGCGTTCTCCCACAATACGCAAAGCGGGTTGCTTGCACTGTGGGCAGACTGCGCAGCTAGGCTGTGACGGTGTTGCCGGACTAGCGTCTGCCACTACCTCTGTCGTGCAGGGCACGTCATTCAAACAGCGCCGTATCTCGCTTAGACGTTTCCGCCGACACGCATTGGCCATAAAACCGTAGTGACGGATTCGCATAAAACCATGCGGCAGTACGTGCAGTAGCAAACGGCGAACAAACTCCTCACCCTTTAATGCCAATGATTTCTTTGTCCCACCTGCCGCGTAATCTTTGTAGCGGAAGATTACGTTATCTCGACTTACCGCTTCCAGACGAGTATCACTGATCGCGATGCGGTGAGTGTAGCGCGCCAAATATGACAGCACCGTACTGCTGTGCTGGCAGGTACTCCTTGCGTAGACAACCCAAGGGGTTTTCATCAGCTCGTTCAGACAGTGATCAACCTCAGTGGCATCCGACAATCGTGTCAATTGACCTTCTCGATACGCCTCGCGAAGCAGGCTGACCATGTGTCCTCGATAGACTCGCATCAACGCTTTCACGGGAAACAGGTAGGTCGATCTAGCTGGACGCCAGCGCTGATCTGCCTGTTGGTAAGCGCCGCCCGGTATCAGGCAATGCAGGTGAATATGCTGACTGAGATTTTGGCCCCAGGTGTGAAGTACCGCCGTCATGCCGAGCTGCCCGTTTAAGCGTTTAGGGTCTTCACCAAAACGTCTCAGGGTGTGCCAGACTGCCTTGAACAAGATGGCATAAATCTGTTCTGGGTGAAGCTGTGCCCATGTATTAAGTTGATGAGGAACGGTAAACACCACATGGAAGTACGGCACGGGCAACAGATCTTCCCGTCGGGCTGCCAGCCAGTCTGCCGATGCCCGTTGCTGGCATTGTGGGCAATGCCGGTTGCGGCAGGATCGGTAGCGTATCTCTCGATAACCACAGCGGCCACAGGCCCAGTCAAGACTGCCCATGGCCTGAGTACGGCAACGGCACAGCAGCCCAGCTACTTTGCCCTGCTGAGGTGTAAGGGCATGATATTGGCGGTAGCTAGGCAGGAATTGCCGCAATACTTGCGCGGTATTCACACCCGCGTTCATGCGGAGGCTTCTTCTGACCAGCACAACAAATCAGCACCAATTCTCCCACGATTCTGATAGGTGGGTAGCCAGTGCACATATCGCAAAGTGCTTTTCATATCCACGTGGCCAAGTAGGCGCTGGCGTTTAAAGGCGGGCATGCCCGCTTCAAGTTGGTGAGTCGCGTAAGCATGGCGCAGGCTGTGGACCCCGCCTTGCTTCTTGATCCCCGCCGATAAGCGAGCGCGACGGAACACCTTACCCACTGAGCCGGTGGTAATAGCAATGGTCGGTTCCTGACCATAAAATAAAATATCCCTAGGGTGGTAATGATGCCAATACTGGCGAAGGAGCTTCAATAACGTGTCAGGCAAAATAACCGTTCGATCCTTGTTCCCCTTGCCCGCACGAACGTGCACCAGTTCTCGCGCACTGTCGATGTCCCGCACACGTAAATGAACCAGCTCACTGACCCGCAATCCTAATGCGTAGCAGGTCGCAAGCAGGGTGTAATGCTTCGCGTTTGGTACTTGGGCAAGAATACGTCGCACTTCATCCCGCGTCAGTAAGTCAGGAATACGCTGGGCACGCTTGGGGTAGCGCACCACAAAATCCTGAGCGGGCCGTTGCAGCACGTGAGTGTTCAAAAACCGCATGCTGTTAACCACCAGGCGGACACTCGCGCTGGCCATGTTTTTTTCGGTGAGCAAGTATAAAAAATACTGCTCCAACTCACCCGGATCGATGTAAGCGCTCAATAAACCCCATCTAATATCTTCGCAGCCTAGGAGCTACTCTGCCGTTTTTAACTGCGGAGATTCCCATGAGCCCAATCGATAAAACTCAATACTGGCTAGCCCACACAGAAGCATGGAGGGGCAGCGGCCTATCCCAAACACAATATTGTAAACAGCAAGACATCAAACTCCACAACTTTGTGTATTGGCGCAAGCGCTTGCATCGGTCTGCCGAGCCGTCGACCAAATTGCTGAAGATTGGTGGTGTATCAACCTCCTCTCGCGTGGTATTGAGTTTACCTCTGGGCATTCGTATGGAGGTGTCTGCAAGTGATTTGTCCTCCGTGCTGCCAGCGGTGTTGCGCTCACTGCGAGAGTTATAGTAATGCTGCGCCCCAATGAGTCTGTTGAGGTCTATTTGTACATGGCGCCAGTGGATATGCGTAAGTCGATTAATGGTCTAGCCGCGCTGGTGGAAAACGAGCTGGCCTTGTCACCCATGACCGAGGTGCTGTTTGTTTTTTGCAATCGCGGCCGAGATAAAATCAAGCTGTTGTACTGGGAGCGAAACGGTTTTGTGGTGTGGTATAAGCGCCTGGAAAAGCAGCGCTTCAAATGGCCACGGCAGTCTGACTTTGATTACGAGCAGCGCGATGGCCGCGAACTAAATTGCTTGCTTGACGGTTTGGATATTTGGCGAAATAAACCGCATGAAACGCTGTATTTTGATTCGATCAGCTGAGGTGTTTTGGTATAATACGCGGCATGACGATCCGCCCTCAAATCCCTTCTTCTGATGACGTTCCTAGCCTCAAAGCCTTGCTGCTTGAGAAGGATCGCAGCCTCAATGAAAAAGATAAACGCATCT
>Ga0207891_1000083_pt1 | contig 98084 bp, 94 predicted proteins | sample LinPmetageLP50_FD_184061 | JGI IMG/M metagenome (GOLD analysis project Ga0207891, IMG submission 184061) | Marine viral communities from the Pacific Ocean - LP-50 (SPAdes) | ecosystem: Environmental > Aquatic > Marine > Oceanic | place: Pacific Ocean | collected 2011-08-27 | reverse complement strand
CGTAAGAAGCCGCACTTGAACGTGGGCACTATTGGTCACGTAGACCATGGTAAGACGACTCTGACCGCTGCTCTGACTCGTGTATGCCACGAAGTTTGGGGCACGGGTTCTGCGAGTGCATTTGATCAGATCGATAACGCACCGGAAGAGCGTGCGCGTGGTATTACCATTGCGACCTCTCACGTTGAGTACGATTCTCCTAACCGTCACTACGCACACGTAGACTGCCCGGGCCACGCGGATTATGTGAAGAACATGATCACGGGCGCAGCGCAGATGGACGGCGCGATTCTGGTTTGCTCCGCAGCTGACGGCCCCATGCCGCAGACCCGCGAGCACATCCTGCTGTCCCGCCAGGTAGGCGTTCCTTACATCGTCGTGTTCCTGAACAAGGCGGACATGGTCGATGATGAAGAGCTGCTTGAGCTGGTCGAGATGGAAGTTCGCGATCTGCTGGAAGCTTATGATTTCCCGGCTGACGACACGCCGATCATCACCGGTTCTGCGTTGATGGCGCTGGAAGGTAAAGATGATAACGAGATGGGCACTACCGCAGTCAAGAAGCTGGTAGAGGCTCTGGATTCGTACATCCCTGAGCCTGAGCGTGCCATTGATCAGCCGTTCCTGATGCCGATTGAGGACGTATTCTCTATCTCGGGTCGTGGTACGGTTGTGACCGGTCGTGTAGAGCGTGGCATCGTCAAGGTTGGTGAGGAAGTTGAGATTGTTGGTATCAAGGATACCGTCAAGACTGTCTGCACCGGTGTTGAGATGTTCCGTAAGCTGCTGGACGAAGGTCGTGCAGGCGAGAACGTTGGTGTACTGCTGCGCGGTACCAAGCGTGACGACGTTGAGCGTGGTCAGGTTCTGTGTAAGCCGGGCACCATCAAGCCGCACACCAAGTTTGAGTGCGAAGTGTACGTATTGAGCAAAGATGAAGGCGGCCGTCATACTCCGTTCTTCAAGGGCTATCGCCCTCAGTTCTACTTCCGTACCACCGACGTAACCGGTTCCTGCGAATTGCCGGAAGGCGTGGAAATGGTTATGCCGGGTGACAACGTGAAGATGGAAGTAACGCTGATTGCTCCGATCGCCATGGAAGATGGTTTGCGCTTCGCGATTCGCGAAGGCGGCCGTACCGTTGGTGCCGGCGTAGTCGCAAAGATCATCGAGTAAAACACTCTTTGCATCAGGAAAAAGGGGCTGATTCGATCAGCCCCTTTTTCCGTTTCAGTCGCAACCGCTTCTCCCCCTCTGGTCACGAGCTATGTTTGTTGACAGGGTTGGGTATTATGCATACAATGCGGCTCCTTTTTTGAAGGTCGGCTAATAGTAGCTGCTACGAGTGGAGTTTGGTGCAACATGCAAAGCCAAAAGATTCGGATCCGGTTGAAGGCGTTTGATTATCGCCTTATCGACCAGTCTACGCAGGAGATTGTCGATACCGCTAAGCGGACCGGCGCTCAGGTGCGTGGACCCATTCCTCTGCCTACGCGCAAGGAAAAGTTTACCATTCTGGTTTCTCCGCACGTTAACAAAGACGCGCGCGATCAGTATGAGATTCGCACACACAAGCGTTTGCTCGACATTGTTGAGCCGACGGAAAAGACAGTAGATGCTTTGATGAAGTTGGACCTGGCAGCAGGTGTAGACGTTCAGATCAGCCTCGGTTAATACCGCCAGGTATTAACCCGTGTAACTGTCCTAAGGCCATAGAGGGTGAGAGCCCCGTACACTTAGAGGTGAAACATGGCAATTGGTATTGTCGGTCGCAAGGCCGGTATGACCCGTATTTTTACGGAAGACGGGCAAGCGTTGCCCGTAACGGTGATCGAGGTTGAACCCAACCGCATCACCCAGCTCAAGACCCTTGAAAACGATGGCTATCGCGCAGTTCAAGTAACTGTGGGTTCGCGTCGTTCCTCTCGTGTTAATAAGAGTGCAGCAGGCCATTTCGCAAAAGCCGGTGTTGAAGCGGGTCGTAGCGTGTGGGAATTTCGTTTGGCAGACGGCGAAGGTGAAGACCTGGCCGCCGGCGGCGAAATTACTGCGTCTGTCTTTGAAGACGGCCAGGTTGTTGACGCTACCGGGACATCCAAAGGTAAAGGCTTTCAGGGCGGTGTGAAGCGCTGGAACTTTGCCATGCAGGATGCTACCCACGGTAACTCCCTGTCTCACCGTGCACCGGGTTCCATTGGTCAGAACCAGACTCCGGGCAAGGTATTCAAAGGCAAAAAGATGGCGGGCCAGATGGGTAATGTTCAGGTGACTGTTCAGAACCTGAAAATTGTCCGTGTCGACGCTGAGCGCAACCTTTTGCTGGTTAGTGGTGCCGTACCTGGCGCAACTGGCGGCGATGTTGTCATCAAGCCTGCTGTTAAAGCCTGAGGAGCGGTTCGATGGAATTGACTATTACAGGTAGCGGCAAGGGAATCACGGTTTCCGAAGCTGCTTTCGCGAAAGATTTTAATGAAGCACTGGTTCACCAGGTGGTTGTAGCCTACATGGCTGCTGGTCGTCAGGGCACCAAGGCTCAGAAAACCCGTTCAGAAGTCAGCGGTGGCGGTAAGAAGCCCTGGCGTCAGAAGGGTACAGGTCGTGCCCGTGCGGGTACTATCCGCAGCCCGATTTGGCGCTCCGGTGGTGTTACCTTTGCTGCCAAGCCTCGCGGTTTCGAGCAAAAGGTAAACCGTAAAATGTACCGCGCTGCAATGCGCTCCATTTTTTCCGAGCTGGTACGTCAGGAGCGGTTGGTGGTGGTTGATGATTTCGCCATCGATGCGCCCAAGACCAAGGCGTTTATCGCCAAGTTGTCTGATCTCGGCGTGAGCAATGCTCTTATCCTGTCCGAGAGTCTTGAGCATAACTTGCATCTGGCGTCTCGCAACGTTCCTCACGTCGATGTGCGTGATGTTGCAGGTCTGGATCCGGTTAGCCTGGTTGCGCACGAGAAGGTCGTGGTGACTGTTCCCGCTCTGAAGAAAATCGAGGAGATGCTGGGATGAATCAGGAACGTATCTACAAGGTTCTGCTGGGACCTCACGTATCGGAAAAAGCATCTTTGGTGGCCGAGCACGGTCAGGTCGTATTCCGGGTTGCCCCGGATGCCACCAAACCCGAGATCAAAAAAGCCGTTGAGCAGCTGTTCAACGTCACCGTAGAAGGTGTTCAGGTTCTGAATCGTAAGGGCAAGCTTAAGCGCACCGCCCGCGGGTTCGGCAAGCGTAATGACATTCGTAAGGCTTACGTAAAGCTGGCTGAAGGTCAGGACATCGATTTTCTGGATGTGGAATAAGGTAAAGGGGTCGTAATATGCCGATCGTCAAAACCAAACCAACATCTGCCGGACGCCGTCACGTTGTAAAGCTTTACAACCCGGATTTGCACAAAGGGCGCCCTTACGAACCGTTGGTCGAATCACAAAGCAAGTCGGGTGGCCGTAACAACGCTGGCCGCATTACTACCCGTCATGTTGGTGGTGGTCATAAACAGCACTACCGTATCATTGACTTCAAGCGGACCAAAGATGGTATTCCTGCGACAATTGAGCGCATTGAATACGATCCTAACCGCTCTGCGCACATCGCGCTGATCAAGTACGCCGATGGCGAGCGCCGTTACATTATCGCTCCCAAGGGTATGCAGATCGGTGAGCCTGTGCGCTCAGGAATCGACGCGCCTATCAAGGTGGGAAGCACATTGCCGCTGCGGAATATCCCGGTGGGTTCTGTGATCCATTGCGTTGAGCTCAAGCCTGGTAAAGGTGCACAGCTGGCTCGCTCTGCGGGCGCATCCGTACAGCTGGTTGCTCGGGAAGGCGCTTATGCGACTATCCGCCTGCGCTCAGGTGAAATGCGTAAGGTGCTTGTAGATTGTCGTGCCACGTTGGGTGAAGTTTCCAACAGTGAGCACAGTCTCAAGCGGCTTGGCAAAGCGGGTGCATCACGTTGGCGTGGCAAGCGTCCAACAGTACGTGGTGTTGCTATGAACCCAGTTGACCACCCGCATGGTGGTGGTGAAGGGCGTACCTCTGGCGGACGTCACCCGGTTACTCCGTGGGGTGTTCCGACCAAAGGGCATAAGACTCGTAAGAACAAACGTACTGATAAAATGATAGTACGTCGTCGTTCAGCCAAGTAAACGACTACATAGAGGTAATTGCTGTGCCACGTTCTTTAAAGAAAGGTCCTTTTATAGACCTGCATCTGTTGAAGAAGGTCGAAGCAGCTCTGGAAGCGAACGACAAGCGACCGATCAAAACCTGGTCGCGTCGTTCAACGATCTTCCCAGAGTTCGTAGGTTTGACCATTGCAGTCCACAACGGCAGGCAGCACGTGCCGGTTTATGTGACCGAAGATATGGTCGGACATAAACTGGGTGAGTTCGCGGCGACGCGTACTTATCGTGGCCATTCGGCCGACAAGAAAGCTAAACGCTGATTGTGAGGGGAATAGAAATGGAAGTAGCAGCCAAGTATAAGGGCGCTCGCCTCTCAGCTCAGAAAGCACGTCTTGTCGCCGACCAGGTCCGCGGCAAGGCTGTTGAGGACGCCCTGAACATTCTGACTTTCAGCCCTAAGAAGGCGGCGGTGATTATCAAGAAAGCTCTTGAGTCCGCTATCGCCAACGCTGAGCACAACGAAGGTCTGGACGTTGACGAACTGCGGGTTTCCACCGTTATGGTGGATGAAGGCCCGACGCTCAAGCGAATCAAGGCTCGAGCCAAGGGGCGCGCTGATAGAATCATGAAGCGCACCTGCCATATCACCGTCAAGGTCGCCGACAAGTAGGAGATGCTCAGATGGGTCATAAAGTAAATCCGATCGGCTTCCGCCTGGGTGTGATTAAAGAGCACAACTCAGTCTGGTATGCCGATAAAAAGGAATACGCAAAGAACCTGTTGAACGATATTCAGGTTCGCGAATTCCTCGACAAGCGTCTGGTGAAGGCGTCTGTTAGCAAGATTGTGATCGAGCGCCCTGCTCAGAACGCCCGTATCACGATCCATACTGCCCGCCCCGGTATTGTTATCGGTAAAAAGGGTGAAGATGTTGACCGTCTGCGTCGTGAAGTCGGCGAGATGATGGGCGTGCCTGTGCACATCAACATCGAAGAGGTCCGCAAGCCGGATCTGGATGCCCGCCTGGTAGCGCAAAACGTTGCCGGCCAGCTGGAGCGTCGTGTGATGTTCCGTCGCGCTATGAAGCGCGCGGTTCAGAATGCCATGCGCCAAGGTGCCAAGGGTATCAAGATTCAGGTTGGTGGTCGTCTCGGGGGTGCTGAGATCGCGCGTTCCGAGTGGTATCGCGAAGGTCGTGTTCCGCTGCACACATTGCGTGCAGATATTGATTACGCAACCTATGAAGCGAATACCACTTACGGCGTAATCGGCGTCAAGGTATGGATCTTCAAAGGTGAGATTCTTGGTGGTATGGAGCAAGTCCGTGCTGACAAGAAAGCCTCTGGAAAGAAAGGTTCTAAGTAAAGGGGCAATCTTATGCTGCAACCAAAACGCACCAAATTTCGCAAGGTAATGAAAGGCCGTAACACCGGTCTTGCTCACCGCGCCAACAAGGTGAGCTTCGGTGAATACGGATTGAAAGCGACGAGCCGTGGGCGTATAACTGCGCGCCAGATTGAAGCGGCACGTCGTACGATGACACGTAAGATCAAGCGGGGTGGTAAGATCTGGATTCGGGTTTTCCCGGACAAGCCGATCACCGGTAAGCCGCTTGAAGTACGTATGGGTAAAGGTAAGGGTTCTGTTGAGTATTGGGTGGCGGAAATTCAGCCAGGCCGTATGCTCTACGAGATGGAAGGCGTTGCTGAAGATGTTGCACGCGAAGCCTTCACACTCGCAGCGGCCAAATTGCCGGTACAGACCACCTTCGTAACGAGGACGGTGATGTGATGAAAGCAACAGAGCTGCGTGAAAAATCAGCCGAGGAGCTGAACAAGGAGCTGATCGACCTCCTGAAGGAGCAGTTCAACCTGCGCATGCGCAAGGCGACAGGTCAGCTCAATCAGTCTCACCTTCTCGCCGGGGTGAAACGCGATATTGCTCGTGTGAAAACAGTTTTGAACGAAAAGGCAGGACAGTGACATGACCGAAGCTACCCAAACTGCCAGAACTCTTAGCGGCAAGGTCGTGAGCAACAAGATGGAGAAATCCATCGTGGTATTGGTCGAGCGTCAGGTAAAGCACCCTCTGTACGGTAAGTACATGAAGCGTTCAACCAAGATCCACGCTCACGATGAGAGCAACCAATGCAATATCGGTGACACTGTGACCATTCAGGAAACCCGTCCGGTCTCCAAGACCAAGAGCTGGGCCCTGGTGGAAGTCACTGAACATGCATCCAAGGTGTAAATCGCCCGGAGAACAACCATGATTCAGACTCAGACAATGCTTGAAGTCGCGGATAACAGCGGTGCGCGTCAGGTGATGTGCATTAAGGTCCTGGGCGGTTCACACCGGCGTTACGCCAGCGTAGGGGATATCATCAAGGTGACCGTCAAGGAAGCCATCCCCCGCGGTAAAGTGAAGAAGGGCCAGGTCCTGAAGGCTGTAGTAGTGCGCACTCGTAAGGGTGTTCGCCGTCCCGATGGGTCGCTGATCCGTTTCGACGGCAACGCGGCTGTACTTCTGAACAATCAGGACGCACCCATTGGTACCCGTATCTTCGGACCGGTTACCCGTGAACTGCGAAATGAGAAGTTCATGAAAATTATCTCACTGGCACCCGAAGTACTTTAAAGGACCAGAGGCCGGTTATGAAAAAGATCAAACGAGATGACGAAGTAATCGTCACCACGGGGAAAGACAAAGGCAAACGTGGTAAAGTTCTGAAAGTTCAGGACGACGGCAAAGTGATTGTTTCTGGCATCAATATGATGAAGAAGCACACCAAACCGAACCCGATGCTGGGCACCCCAGGTGGCATCGTCGAAAAAGAAGCACCTATCCAGGCTTCCAACGTGGCTATTTTTAATCCGCAGACCGGCAAAGCCGATCGTGTTGGCTTCCAGATCAAGGAAGACGGGGCGAAAACGCGGATCTTCAAAGCTACGAAAGAAGCTGTCGATAACCAGTAAGCGGTGGTGGTTACGATGCTTAACATGAAAGAGCAGTACAGTAAGGAAGTGGTACCCGCCCTGCAGAAAGAGTTCGGCTACAAGAACATTATGCAGGTGCCGCGTATCGAAAAGATTACCCTGAACATGGGTGTCGGCGAAGCAGTTGGCGACAAGAAACTGATTGAAAATGCTGTGGCAGATCTCGAACGCCTGGCTGGACAAAAAGTGGTTGTTACCACGGCGCGTAAATCTGTAGCGGGTTTTAAAATCCGTGAAGGTTGGCCGATTGGTTGTAAAGTTACCCTGCGCGGTGAGCGTATGTGGGATTTCTTCGATCGACTGGTTCACATTGCGGTTCCCCGCATTCGTGACTTCCGCGGTCTGAATCCCAAGTCCTTTGACGGGCGCGGTAACTACAGCATGGGTGTGCGTGAGCAGATAATCTTTCCTGAGATCGAGTACGACAAAGTCGACAAGATCCGTGGTCTGGATATCACCATTACCACCAATGCCGATACCGACGATGAAGGTCGCGAGCTGTTGAAAGCTTTCGGTTTTCCGTTCAAGAAATAAAGGAACGAGAGTAATGGCTAAGGTTTCCATGAAAAACCGTGAGCTGAAGCGTGAGCAAACTGTTGCGAAATTTGCAGCGAAGCGCGCGGAGCTCAAGGCGATTATCAAAAACCCGAATACCAGCGATGATGACCGCTGGGATGCGCAGATGAAGCTTCAGCAGCTTCCTCGTGATGCGTCTCCTTCACGTCTTCGTAATCGTTGCCAGGTGACTGGTCGTCCCCACGGCGTTCTACGCAAGTTCGAACTTTCACGGATTAAGCTCCGTGAGTACGGCATGCGCGGCGACGTTCCGGGTCTGACCAAGGCAAGCTGGTAAGATAGGTATCCTGACTTCGGTCAGGTGCCTGTTGGTAAGCGGTGCGGCAAGCCGCTGCACAACTAAAAAGATCAGGAGCCTCATACCAATGAGTATGCAAGATACGCTTGCGGATATGGTAACCCGTATACGCAACGCCCAGATGGCATCGAAAGCAGACGTTACGATGCCGTCTTCAAAAATGAAGATCTCTGTGGCCCAAGTCCTCAAGGACGAAGGTTACGTTGCGGATTTTTCCGTTACAGCTGACATAAAGCCCGAGCTGACGATCACTCTGAAGTATTTCGGCGGCAAGCCGGTTATTGAGTCGATCAAGCGGGTTAGCCGTCCGAGCCTGCGCCAGTATAAGGGCACAGGGGAGCTGCCGAAGGTATCCGGTGGTTTGGGAGTCGCGATTGTCTCTACGTCCAAGGGCGTAATGACAGACCGTGCCGCACGTGCTGCCGGCGTGGGTGGCGAAGTCATCTGCACCGTATTCTAGGAGAATCACATGTCCAGGGTTGCCAATAATCCTGTCGTGCTGCCTTCCGGTGTTGAGGTTAAGCTAAACGGACAGGAAATTAGTGTAAAGGGCTCCAAAGGAGCGCTTGAGTTTTCAATTCACCAGGCGGTGGAAGTAAAGCAGGAAGAGAACGTTCTTCGTTTTGCTGCCCGTGATGGTGCCCAACAGTCCCGCGCTCTTGCTGGTACAACCCGCGCGCTGGTCAGTAACATGGTGACCGGTGTATCCGCTGGCTTCGAGCGTAAGCTCCAGCTTATCGGTGTAGGTTACCGGGCCCAGGCGCAAGGTAAGAAGCTTAATCTGACACTGGGTTTTTCTCACCCGGTCGAGTATGAGCTGCCCGAGGGGATTACCGTTGAAACTCCGTCTAATACGGAAGTTGTCATTCGCGGTATCGATAAGCAACAGGTTGGCCACGTCGCTGCGGAAATCCGCGCGTTCCGTCCGCCCGAACCCTACAAGGGTAAAGGTGTTCGGTATGCGGATGAGCAAGTAAGACGTAAAGAAGCCAAGAAGAAATAAGGCGGGACTATGAGCGCGAATAACGAAAGATTGCGTCGCGCACGCAAAGTGCGCATGAAGATCCGTGAGCTGGGTACGACACGTTTGTGCGTTCACCGCACGCCGCGTCACATGTATGCTCAGGTTACGTCAGCAGATGGCAGTAAGATTATTGCCACTGCCTCCACGTTGGATAAGGAACTGCGCCAGGGTGCAACCGGTAACGTGGATGCCGCTAAAAAGGTCGGTCAGCTGATTGCTGAACGTGCCAAGGCGGCAGGTGTTGAGCAGGTCGCTTTCGACCGCTCCGGTTACCGTTATCATGGTCGCGTGCAGGCTTTGGCCGACGCAGCCCGTGAAGCTGGCTTGCAATTCTAAGAGGTGGAGAAGATGAGCGTTAACGATCAGAAGGCGCCTGAGCTCCAGGAGAAGCTGGTTCAGGTGAATCGCGTCGCCAAAGTGGTCAAGGGCGGTCGCGTTTTTGCGTTCACCGCGTTGAGTGTTGTCGGTGACGGGAAAGGACGCGTTGGCTTTGGTCGCGGCAAGGCACGTGAGGTGCCAGTCGCTATTCAGAAGGCAATGGAAGCTGCACGCAAGAACATGGTAGATATACCGCTTGACGGTACTACCCTGCAGTATGCCGTACGGGCTCAGCATGGTGGCTCCAAGGTGTATATGCAGCCAGCCTCTGAAGGTACAGGTATCATCGCCGGTGGCGCGATGCGTGCAGTGCTTGAGGTTGCAGGTGTTCAGAACGTACTTTCCAAGTGTTACGGGTCTACCAACCCGGTGAACGTGGTACGTTCCACCATCAAGGGTCTCCAGGCCACTCAAGCGCCTGAAGATATTGCAGCCAAGCGCGGTAAATCCGTCGAAGAGATTCTGGGTTGAAGTCATGGCTAACGCAAAAACGATTAAAGTAACTCTGACCCGCAGCCCAATCGGCTGCCAGCCCAAGCACAAACTGTGTGTAAAGGGTTTGGGTCTTCGTAAAATCGGTCACACCGTTGAAGTGGAGGATACACCTTCAATTCGCGGCATGATCAACCGGGTAGATTACCTGGTGCAGGTTGAGGAGAACTAAGATGCGTTTGAACGAACTTAGTCCGGAACCTGGTTCACGCCCCGCCGCTAGGCGCGTTGGCCGTGGTATCGGAAGCGGTCTCGGTAAAACCGGTGGCCGTGGTCATAAAGGTCTGAAAGCCCGGTCCGGGGGCAGTGTTGCTCCTGGTTTCGAGGGTGGTCAGCAGCCTTTGGCTCGTCGTCTGCCGAAGTTTGGTTTTACGTCGCGTCAGCAGCGTTACGTTGCCGAAGTTCGCTTGAACGAGTTGGCGAAAGTTGAAGGCGATATTGTGGATCTTGCGGCTCTTAAAAAGGCTGACATCATCCGCGATGAAATTCGCGAAGCCAAGGTTATTCTGTCCGGCGAGCTTGACCGTGCAGTAACCGTTAAGGGACTTCGGGTAACCAAAGGCGCGCGCGAGGCAATTTCTGCCGCGGGTGGGAAAGTCGAAGACTAAGACGAGTCGAGGACTAAATGGCGAAGAACGCATCATTGCCTGCGGGCGCGGGAAAAGGACTTGCTGAGCTGAAATCCCGGCTCTGGTTTGTCTTCCTGGCATTGTTGGTGTACCGGGTTGGTGCCCACATTCCTGTGCCAGGTATTAACCCCGACCGGCTGGCAGCACTGTTTGAACAGAATCAGGGTACGATTCTGAGCATGTTCAACATGTTTTCCGGTGGTGCGCTCGAGCGTATGAGTATCTTCGCTCTCGGTATCATGCCGTATATCTCGGCCTCGATTATCATGCAGCTCATGACTGCGGTAAGTCCGCAGCTTGAGCAGCTGAAAAAAGAGGGTGAGGCTGGACGTCGGAAGATCAGCCAGTACACGCGGTATGGTACGGTTATTCTTGCCCTGGTTCAGGGTTTTGGGATTTCTGTTGGTTTGGCGTCGCAGGGCGTTACCTTCAACGACAGTTACAGCTTCCATTTTGTGGCGGTTGTGTCTTTCGTCAGCGGTGCGGTCTTCATGATGTGGCTGGGCGAGCAGATTACCGAGCGAGGTGTCGGAAACGGCATTTCTCTCTTGATTTTTGCTGGTATAGTAGCCGGACTTCCGGGTGCGATTGGACAGACTCTGGAGCAGGCCCGTAACGGCGAAATGAGCTTGTTGGTTGTTCTGGGTATCGGTGTCCTGGCGATAGCGGTGGTTGGCTTCGTGGTTTTCATGGAGCGTGGCCAGCGTCGTCTGACCATCAACTATGCCAAGCGCCAGCAAGGTCGTCAGGTGTTTGCACAGCAGTCCAGTCACTTGCCTTTGAAGGTGAACATGGCCGGGGTTATCCCGCCCATTTTTGCCTCATCCATTCTTCTGTTCCCGGCATCGTTGGGTCAGTGGTTTGGCCAAGGTGAAGGCATGGAATGGCTGAGTGACGTCTCCCAGGCACTCGCTCCGAGCCAGCCGTTGTACATTATTCTGTTTGCAGCAGCAGTGGTATTCTTCTGTTTCTTCTATACAGCGTTGATGTACAACCCAAAGGAAGTTGCGGATAACCTCAAGCGCTCAGGAGCGTTTATTCCGGGCATTCGTCCGGGCGACCAGACCGCCAAATATATTGATGGCGTGCTGACTCGTCTGACGCTGTTCGGTGCAATGTACATTGCAGCAGTTTCCCTGTTCCCTCAGTTTCTGATGGTTGCCGGGAATGTGCCCTTCTATCTGGGCGGCACCTCACTGCTGATTGTTGTAGTCGTGGTGATGGATTTCATGGCTCAGGTTCAGTCGCACCTGATGTCGCATCAGTATGAATCGCTGATGAAGAAGTCCAATCTCAAGGGCTATGGTCGGAACGGTTAGTCCCGTTCCCCTTGAAAACTGGAGTCGACAATGAAAGTACGCGCTTCGGTAAAGAAAATTTGCCGTAACTGCAAAGTAATTCGTCGCAATGGCTCAGTGCGAGTCATCTGCCCGGAACCTCGCCATAAGCAGCGTCAGGGCTGATTCCCTCGGGAAACAACCTGGTCTGTGAAAAGGGTAGGAATGATAGCGCTTGACTCGGTAGCGGGTCAGGCGCTATTATTTCGCGCCCTTTTATAGTGGCGGAAAATTCACACAGCAAAGCTTTGAACGCGGAGTAATTTGGATGGCACGTATAGCCGGTGTCAATATACCCGATCACAAACATGCTGTTGTCTCGCTCACCTATATTTTCGGTGTTGGCAAGACCACAGCCCAGAAGCTTTGCGATGCAACCGGCGTTAAGCCGGACGTCAAGGTCAAAGACCTGTCCGACGAGCAGCTTGAGACACTTCGTACTGAAGTGGGGAAAGCAATTGTCGAAGGCGATCTGCGTCGTGAAGTACAGATGAACATCAAGCGTTTGAAGGATCTCGGATGTCACCGTGGTCTGCGCCATCGTCATGGGCTCCCAGTCCGTGGTCAGCGCACCAAGACCAACGCACGCACCCGTAAAGGTCCACGCAAACCTATTCGTAAGTAACAGGTAGGCAAACATGGCAAAGCCAGGTACACGTACCCGTAAAAAGGTGAAAAAGACAGTTGTTGATGGCGTCGCGCACATTCACGCGTCCTTCAATAACACGATCGTGACCATTTCAGACCGACAGGGCAACGTTCTGTCCTGGGCCACCTCAGGTGGTTCCGGTTTTCGTGGGTCGCGTAAAAGTACACCTTTTGCTGCGCAGGTAGCAGCTGAAAGAGCCGGTAACGCGGCTGCTGAATACGGCCTTAAAAACCTGGACGTAGAGGTTAAGGGACCCGGACCCGGACGTGAATCTGCAGTTCGCGCGCTTAATTCGTGCGGCTACAAGATCACTAACATCACAGATGTGACGCCGATTCCCCATAACGGCTGTCGTCCGCCCAAAAAGCGCCGCGTCTAACACAGGAGACAGTGAAATATGGCTCGTTATATAGGCCCGAAGTGCAAGCTGTCTCGTCGTGAAGGGACAGATCTTTTTCTAAAGAGCGGTGTTCGCGCGCTGGACTCGAAGTGCAACATCGAGACCCCGCCGGGTATGCACGGCGCGCGTCGCAGTCGTCTGTCCGAATATGGCGTACAGCTTCGTGAAAAACAGAAAGTTCGTCGTATTTACGGCGTTCTTGAAAAGCAATTTCGCAACTACTACAAAGAGGCTGCTCGCCTGAAGGGTGCAACCGGTGAAAACCTGCTGCAACTTCTTGAAACGCGCCTTGATAACGTTGTGTATCGCATGGGTTTCGGTTCTACCCGTGCTGAGTCCCGTCAGCTCGTCTCTCACAAGGCGATCCTGGTTAATGACAAGGTAGTGAATATTCCTTCCTACAAGGTCAAGGCAGGTGATGTTGTGAGCATACGCGAAAAAGCCAGAAATCAGCTGCGTGTTAAAGGCGCTCTGGATCTGTCTGCAAGCCGTGCGCCGGTGAGCTGGGTAGAGGTCGACGCCACCAAGATGTCCGGCGTTTACAAGTCGGTGCCTGAGCGTACTGAACTGCCGGCCGACATCAATGAGAACCTCATCGTCGAGCTTTACTCCAAGTAAAGCCCGGTTAGCAACGATAGTAGATAGGGGCGTCTATGCAGCGTTCAGTACAAGAGTTATTGACACCTCGTACCATTGACGTGAAGGAATCGGGTGCGACTCGCGCCAAGGTTACGCTTGAACCCCTGGAAAGGGGTTTTGGCCACACTTTAGGAAGCGCGTTGCGTCGAATTCTCTTGTCTTCGATGCCGGGCTGCGCCGTAACTGAAGCGCAGATTGACGGTGTCTTGCACGAGTACAGCGCAATCGAGGGTGTCCAGGAAGACGTGATTGAGATTCTGTTGAATCTCAAGGGCGTTGCGGTAAAGATGAACGGTCGGGACGATACTGAGCTCACGCTCAGCAAGAAAGGTCCGGGCGTCGTTACAGCCGGTGATATCAAGCTGGATCACGATGTTGAGATTTCCAATCCGGATCATGTGATCTGTCACCTGAGCGAAAATGGTGAAGTGAACATGCGTCTTCGGGTGGCACGCGGTCGGGGCTATGAGCCTGCGGATCAGCGTGGTCTCGATGAAGATGAGACCCGCGCCATCGGACGTCTGCAACTGGATGCAACCTTCAGCCCGGTTCGCCGCGTGGCTTATTCCGTGGAAAGCGCACGGGTAGAGCAGCGCACTGACCTGGACAAGCTGGTTATTGATCTGGAGACCAATGGCACCATCGATCCGGAAGAAGCAATTCGCCGGGCGGCCACGATTCTCCAGCAGCAACTGGCGGTATTTGTCGACTTTGATCATGAAAAAGAGCCAGAGCGTGTCGAAGAAGAGGAAGAAATTGATCCGATTCTGCTGCGCCCGGTTGATGATCTGGAGCTGACAGTGCGTTCAGCAAACTGCTTGAAGGCCGAAAATATTTACTACATCGGCGATCTTATCCAGCGCACAGAAGTTGAGCTGTTGAAGACGCCTAACCTTGGTAAGAAGTCGCTCACCGAGATCAAGGACGTTTTGGCGTCCCGCGGTTTGTCTCTGGGGATGCGTCTTGATAACTGGCCTCCGGCTAGCCTTCGTGGCGACGACCGGGTTCTGGGCGGTTGATTGCCGATTAGTTTAAGGTAAGGAATCAGAGCAATGCGTCATCGTAAGAGTGGTCGTAAGTTCAGCAGGACCAGTGCGCATCGCAAGGCCATGTTTCGTAACATGACTGCGTCACTGGTTGGTCATGAGCTGATTAAAACAACGCTGCCGAAAGCCAAAGAGCTTCGTCGGGTAGCGGAGCCTTTGATCACGCTCGCCAAGAAAGATTCGGTTGCGAATCGTCGTCTGGCGTTTTCTCGCCTGCGCGACGACGCTGCGGTTGCCAAGCTGTTCAATGAGCTTGGTCCCCGTTACAACGAGCGTCCGGGTGGTTACCTTCGTATTCTGAAGTGTGGCTTCCGTGCCGGCGACAATGCCCCTATGGCATTCGTTGAGCTGGTAGGTCGTCCGTTGGACATCGAAGCAGAAGAAGTAGGCGAAGACGACGAGTAACATTGTCGTTTCGTAAAAAAACCGGAGGCGTTACCGCCTCCGGTTTTTTTGTGCCTGGAAAACCTGCGCGTCAGTTCTTGCGCATTAGCATGGGTTGCAGGTAGCGGCCTGTATGGGAGGCTGCGTTGTCCGCAATCTGCTCCGGTGTGCCTTCAGCGATGATCTGACCGCCTCCAGAACCACCTTCCGGCCCGAGATCAATGACCCAGTCCGCTGTCTTGATGACGTCGAGGTTGTGTTCGATAACCACAATGGTGTTGCCGTGATCTCTGAGGCGTTGGAGCACATTCAGCAATTGTTGGATGTCGTAGAAATGTAGCCCGGTGGTCGGTTCATCGAGTATGTACAGGGTTTTCCCGGTGTCCCGTTTGGAAAGCTCTTTGGCAAGCTTTACTCGCTGGGCTTCACCGCCGGAAAGAGTTACAGCGCTTTGCCCTAAACGGATGTATGAGAGGCCTACATCGATCAGGGTCTGAAGCTTCCGGGCAAGAAAGGGTACCGCATCGAAAAATTCCCGACCTTCCTCGACCGTCATGCTCAACACCTCGTTGATATTTTTACCTTTGTAGCGAACTTCCAGTGTCTCCCGATTGTACCGCTTGGCCTTACATACATCGCAGGGCACGTATACGTCCGGAAGAAAGTGCATTTCAACCTTGATCATGCCATCGCCCTGACAAGCCTCACACCGGCCACCTTTGACGTTGAAGGAGAAACGCCCTGGCTTGTAGCCCCTTGATCGTGCCTCCTGGGTGCCTGCAAACAATTCCCGAATGGGGGTGAAGAGACCAGTATAGGTGGCGGGGTTTGATCGCGGCGTCCGGCCGATCGGGCTTTGGTCGATATCAATGACCTTGTCCAGGTGGTCAAGACCTTTAAGCCCTTTGTAGGGAGCGTGGGTGAGGCTGGTTGCCTTGTTGAGCTTGGCGGCGGCAACCGGGTAGAGTGTACTGTTTATCAGTGTCGACTTTCCGGATCCTGAAACACCTGTCACGCAGGTCATAATGCCCAGGGGCAGGGTGAGCGTGACATCCTGAAGATTGTTGCCGGTGGCCCCAGTCAGAGTCAGGATTTTGCCTGTTCCCGTATTTCTGGTTTCGGGAATGGCAATCTCCTTCGCTCCGCTGAGATACTGGCCGGTCAGTGAATCGGGATTGGCGAGGATTTGCGCTGGCGTACCCTGGGCGATGATCTGACCTCCGTGAACACCGGCGCCTGGTCCAATATCAATCACATGATCGGCTGCAAGAATAGCGTCTTCATCGTGTTCGACTACGATGACGGTATTGCCCAGATCGCGAAGGTGGGTGAGGGTGCTCAGTAATCGATCATTGTCGCGTTGGTGGAGCCCGATAGAGGGTTCGTCGAGAATATACATGACACCGACCAGGCCGGCACCGATCTGGCTGGCCAACCGTATCCGTTGTGCCTCGCCGCCGGAGAGCGTGTCGGCGCTGCGTTCAAGTGTCAGGTACTCCAGGCCCACATTGACCAGGAACTGCAGCCGCTGCCGGACTTCCTTCGTGATCTTTTCTGCAATCTCACCTTTGCGGCCGGGCAACGTGAGCGTGTCGAAATAGGTATAGGCTTCCCCGATGGGAAGGTGAGTGAGATCCGGAAGGTTGTGATTGCCGATAAAAACGTGGCGAGCGCTGCGACGCAGGCGAGATCCGTTGCAATCCTTGCAGGCCTGGGTGCTGAGGTTCCGAGCCAGCTCTTCGCGCATGCTCGGTGAGTCCGTTTCCCGGTAACGACGTTCAAGGTTCGGGATGATGCCCTCGAAGGAATGGGACTTTTCCATAATGTGCCCACGGGAGTTCACATAACGAAACGGAATTTCTTCGGTACCAGACCCAAACAGGAGTACCGTGCGAAAGTCGTCCGGGAGCTCCGCCCAAGGCGTTTCCAGATCCATTCCGTAGTGCTCTGCAACACTGCCCAGCAACTGAAAATAGTACACCGCCCTGCGGTCCCACCCTTTGATAGCACCGGCAGCAAGCGTGGCTTCCGGGTGCTGAACGATCTTCCCCGCATCAAAGAACTGCTTGACGCCCAGGCCGTCACAGGTCGGACAGGCCCCGGCGGGGTTGTTGAAGGAAAACAGCTTTGGCTCAAGCTCGCTTAACGCATAGCCGCATTGAGTACATGCATATTTTGCGGAAAAGGTGTGCTCGTCACCTTCAATGTTTTTGTCGCCATCCATCGGGGCTACAAGGGCGATGCCATCAGCAAGTCCCAAGGCAGTCTCAAAACTTTCGGCAAGTCGTTGCTCAAGGCCAGGCTTCACTTTGAAGCGGTCAACCACTACGTCGATCTGGTGCTTGCGCTTTTTGTCGAGCGTTGGCACATCGTCGATGTCATACACGACGCCGTCGACGCGCAGCCGAATGAAGCCCTGGCTGCGCATGGTCTCCACAACCTGAAGATGTTCGCCTTTGCGGTCCCGGATAACCGGCGCAAGGATCATCAGCTTGCTGTCTTCCGGCATTGCAAGTACCTGATCAACCATCTGGCTGACGGTCTGCGCCTCCAGTGGCTGGCCGTGATCCGGACATCGAGGTTCGCCTGCGCGAGCAAACATCAGCCTCAGGTAATCGTAGATCTCTGTGATGGTGCCGACTGTGGAGCGAGGGTTGTGGGATGTGGATTTCTGCTCGATAGAGATGGCAGGAGACAGACCTTCGATATGGTCTACATCAGGCTTTTCCATCATTGAGAGGAACTGGCGGGCGTAGGTGGACAAGGATTCCACATAGCGCCGCTGACCTTCGGCATAAAGCGTATCGAATGCCAGGGATGATTTGCCTGAGCCGGATAGCCCTGTTATGACGATCAATTTGTCCCTTGGGATATCCAGGTCGATGTTCTTCAGGTTGTGGGTCCGTGCCCCTTTGATCTGGATATGATCCATAACACCTCGCTTGGAGAAAAAACGTAAATTATACCGCGTTACGCCGGCCGCGGCGAAAATGCCTATCAAGTTGTACCTGTCCCCCGCTGGAGAACCTTCTGTTACAATGCGCCGCCTGTGGAAGATATGTTCTTTCGCAAGGTTACGCTTTAAACCCCGGGAGAGGAGCCAACTGCCATGAATACGCTGGAGAAACGCTCCGTCTTTGCGCTGGCATCGGTTTATGCCATACGCATGCTCGGGCTGTTCATGATCATGCCAGTATTCATGTTGCTGGGTGATGGCCTTGAAGGTGCAACTCCTGCACTTCTCGGCTTCGCCATTGGCGCTTACGGGCTGAGCCAGGCCTTGCTGCAGATCCCTTTTGGCCTGCTTTCAGATCGTGTTGGCCGCAAACGCATGATCTATATCGGCCTGGTTGTGTTTGCTGCGGGCAGCATACTGGCAGGTTCCGCGGATTCAATATACGTTGTTATCGCTGGTCGGATTCTCCAGGGCGCGGGCGCTATTGCCAGCGTGCTCATGGCGCTGCTCAGTGATCTTACCCGGGAAGAAGAGCGAACCAAAGCCATGGCAACGGTCGGCATCTCTATCGGGCTTTCCTTCTCCGTCTCGTTGGTGCTCGGGCCGCTGCTGGGTTCGGTATGGGGGCTGTCCGGGATTTTCTATGCCACTGCCGTGCTGGCCATGATAGCCCTGTTCATCGTTAGCCGTGTGGTGCCTACGCCGCACCAGCATAAAATCAGTGCCGACACTCACCCTGCAAAAGCCATGCTCGGAAGAGTTCTGTCTGACAAGCGGTTGTTGCGACTGGATTTCGGTATTTTCGCACTGCACTTGGTGCTGACTTCTCTGTTTCTGGTGTTTCCATCGGTTCTGCAGAATCAGCTTGGGCTGGCCAGCGGCTCACACTGGTGGTTTTACCTGAGTGTGATGATTACCTCATTTTTTGCCATGGTGCCCTTTATCATTATTGGCGAGAAAAAACGTATGATGAAAGCAGTGCTCTGCGGTGCAATTGCCCTGCTTACCTTGGCGACAGCGGGGCTTTTAGAAGTATCCTCAGGCCTTGTCTTCGCCTGGGTTGTGATGTTTTTCTTTTTTATGGCCTTCAATCTGCTGGAAGCCAGCCTGCCTTCTCTGATCAGTAAAGAGGCGCCGGCGGCCAGCAAGGGAACGGCCATGGGCGTGTATTCAACCTCTCAGTTCATGGGCGCTTTCTTGGGCGGAGCCTTTGGCGGATACCTGCTGCAGCATGTTGGAATTGAAGGTGTTGTGTGGTTTATGGTGGTTGTTCTCGGGCTATGGTTGCTGGTTGCTCTGACCATGCCTGCGCCGGGCCACTCTTCAGGTTTCGTGGTACAGTTGCGGGACATGGTCAGCGACCAGTACGACGATGTTGATGGCAGTCTGCGCAGCTTGCCGGGTGTGCAGGATGTAGTCATTGTTGAAAACGCTGCCACCGCCTATCTTAAGGTGGATCGACAGCACTTTGATGAGGCGTTACTTGCGGACTTTCCATTCGTCCGACGGGGTAGCAGTTCTTGAAATCCGGAGGCTCGCAAGGAATGCGGGTGTCGCTGAAAACAGAATCAGGAGCAGAACATGGCAAGAGGCGTAAACAAAGTAATTCTTATCGGGAATCTCGGGCAAGATCCGGATACCCGTTATACCCCGAACGGCAATGCCGTGGTGAACCTGAATCTTGCTACTGACGAGAGCTACAAGGATCGCCAGACTGGCCAGATGGTTCCTAAAACCGAATGGCATCGCATTGTCATGTTCGGAAAGATTGCCGAGATTGCTGGCCAGTACCTGCGTAAAGGTTCGAAGGTCTATATCGAGGGCAAGCTTCAGACGCGTAAATGGCAGAACAAAGAAGGCCAGGACGTTTATACCACAGAGGTGGTTGTCGACATTAATGGCCAGATGCAGATGCTGGATAGTCGTGGCAGTGAAGGTGGAATGAGCCAAGGTGCTCCTGCCGGGCGCCCGCAGCAGTCAGCACCGGCAGCGCAGCCCCAGAATAATCCGCCGCCTGCACAGTCGGGTGGTTATAGTCAGAATCAGAACCAAAATCAGCCGTCACAGGGTAATAGCATGCCTGAGCCGGTTGATGATTTTGATGATGATATTCCGTTCTAGGCTCTGGCGATTTAAGCCTGTAACGAAAAACGGCTGCTCAGGCAGTCGTTTTTTTATGTCTGCTTTCGCCTCACGCTCACTCTTCCTCGATGCTATCCAAACCCAATTCATTAATTTTGCGCGTAAGTGTGTTTCGGCCCCAGCCAAGAAGAATCGACGCATCCCGGCGTCGCCCCCCGGTGTGTTTAAGAGCGGTCTCGATCATGATCTTTTCAAACTCTGGCAAGGCCGACCCAAGAATTGCCTTTTCTCCCCTTTTCAATTCTTGGTCGGCCCAGTTTTTAAGCCCCTCCTGCCAGGTTATTCCCGTGGTCTGAGCTTCAATCTGGTGTAGCAACTCAGGAGGCAGGTCATCGATATGGATCTCTCGCCCGCTAGCCATAACTGTGAGCCATCGACACGTGTTTTCAAGCTGACGAACGTTACCGGGCCAGGGCAGCGTTGTGAGATAGTTTTCGGCTTCCGGGCGCAGAATCTTGGGTTCTACGGAAAGTTCTCTGGCTGCCCTTTGTAAAAAGTGCAGCATCAATCGGGGGATGTCTTCGCTGCGTTCAGCCAGCTTCGGCAGATGCACGCGGATAACGTTTAACCGGTGAAAAAGGTCTTCCCGGAACGAGCCGGACTGAACGAGTCTCTCGAGGTTCTGGTGAGTGGCGGCGATGATTCGGACATCCACCTTGATGGGGGTGGTGCCGCCGACGCGATAAAATTCGCCATCGGCCAGGACTCGCAACAGCCGGGTCTGGGTGTCAGCTGGCATATCACCAATTTCATCCAGAAACAGTGTGCCACCGTTGGCTTGTTCAAACCGGCCTTGGCGCACTGCAGTGGCTCCGGTAAATGCACCTTTCTCATGACCGAAGAGTTCCGACTCGATAAGGTCTCGCGGTATGGCCGCCATATTGAGGGCTATAAACGGATGCCGGGCCCGGGGGCTGTGGTTGTGCAGCGCCTGGGCAACCAGTTCCTTACCTGTTCCGCTCTCGCCGTTGATTAATACAGTGATATTGGAGTGGGAAAGCCGGCCGATAGCGCGAAAAACCTCCTGCATGGCGGGTGCCTCACCGATAATTTCGGTGCTGCGCTGGATGGTTTCTGCTTGCGGCTGAGATGCGGCCCGCTTTTCGTGGCTGTGGGCAATCGCCCGTTTCGCCAGGGCAACCGCATCGTCTACATCGAACGGTTTTGGAAGATACTCGAAAGCGCCGGTCTGATAACTGGCAACGGCGCTTTCAAGGTCAGAATGGGCGGTCATGATAATGACCGGTACGTCGGGGTGGGCTTCAACAATATGTGACAGCAAAGTGATGCCATCCACCCCGGGCATGCGAATATCACTTATTATGGCGTCGGGCTGCTCGCGCTCCAGTCGCCTCATAATATTTTCACCGCTCTCGAAAACGGTGGTCTGCATGCCAGCCTGGCTCAAGGCGCGTTCCAGCACCCAGCGTATGCTGCGATCGTCGTCGACGATCCAGATGTTGGCGGATTGTTGGCTCATATAGTGCGCTCCAGGGGCAGGAAAATGATGAAGTCTGTCTGGCCGGGCTCACTCTCGCACTCAACCAGCCCATGGTGCTGGCTGATGATGCTCTGAGTAATTGATAGCCCGAGCCCGGTGCCATTGGCACGGCCACTGATCATCGGGTAGAAAATATTCTGGCGCAGCTCCGGAGCGATTCCCGGCCCGTTGTCGATGATGTCTATTCGACATACAAGTCGATAGCAATTGGGGCCGATAGTGACTTGCCGTAAAGCCCGGGTGCGGAAAGTAATTGTGGGTGTTTTCTGGCTCTCCGGATGGGCTGCTTCGCTTTCAAAGGCCGCCTCCATCGCATTGCGGGCAATGTTGAGAAAAGCCTGGATCAGCTGTTCTTTGTCCCCTGAAAACTCCGGCAGGCTGGGGTCGTAGTCCCGTTGAAACAGCACTCTGCCTTTGCATTCCGCTTCCAGCAGGGTGCGTACCCGTTCAAGGATTTCATGGATATTTACAGATGCCGGTTTTAGCGCCTTGTTAGGGCCGAGCATGCGGTCAACAAGGTTGCGCAAGCGATCGGCCTCTTCAATGATGACCCGGGTATATTCACGCTGGTCTGCACTGGATAGTTCCCGGTCAAGCAATTGGGCGGCGCCGCGAATGCCCCCGAGCGGGTTCTTTATCTCGTGTGCCATGCCGCGCACCAGGATCCGAGTGGTTTCCTGCTGGGTGATCAGGTCTTCTTCCCGGCTTATTCGCAGCAGGCGATCCCGGGGTTGGACCTCCACCAGCAGTGCGGCAGGGTTCTGTTCAAGGGGCGAAACAGAGTAGTCCACAATTCTCTGTGAGCCGCTGGCAAGAAGGAACTCCGTTTCCCGGCGAGTATAGGACTGGCCTGATTCTGCAGCGATACGCAGGGTGTTGAAGGTGCTCTCGGCATCAAGAAGGATGTCGCGCAGGTGCAGTCCTGAGCTGCGGGTCATGCTGGTCTCAAACAGGCTTTCTGCGGCTGGATTCAGATAGCGGATGATCAGATCGCTTCCCAGCACAAGGACGGCCGTCGTGAGGTTGTCCAGCATGGCCTTGTATCTGTTTGCGTCGGCTGATGAGTTTGCCATACCTGCTTCCTGTTGGTTTCATGCCGGAGGAGCGGGGGGAGTCTTGCCATGCGTTCATGGCACACCGCTCAACCGCTACAAAAGGAATTAGCAAGAACTGAACCAGTTTCGAAATGCTATTGGCTTGCCTGGGCAGCCAGAGGAGAAATATGTAGGAGGCGCGTTATTTCGGGGCGGCCAGACAAAGGAGGAGTCGGGCAGCCTGAGCGCATTGCTCCGTTGCTGCCCTGAGTGTCGCACAATACCGGGGCTTTCGCACCAAATCGGTGCGGTCGATCATGTCAGTTTTGAGTGGAGGGGCGGTGAACCGTAAAGCGAATCGGGCTGCCGGTTTTAATCTGCACGCCATTCCGGTCCACAATGTGGATGCCGGCCTCGTGTGTGCCCCGGAACACATTGTTTACGATAACCGTACCGGAAGAGCTCTGGCCAACTGGCTGACCGTCGAGCGTCACTTCGTATCTGTGGTCAGGCTCAAGGCCGGGCGTGCTGCGCATTTCAAAGCGCACGTCGCCACTGCCTGTGTGGAACGCCTGCTCATCTTCAGGGTAGGAGAATGATACGCTCTCGTAGATTGACCCTTCCCGCTTTACTTCTTCCCGGAGTTTGTCGGTTTCCTTGACGTTTTGTGGCTTGGGCAAGGTGACGGTTGTAACGGGCTTTACCTTAATGGTTTCTGCGCCTTTTGACGGCTCGTCGGAGAAGGTTACATTGCCTTGAGCATCCACATTACGGTAGACCTCTGCGGCCACGGGCCCTGCGATCAGGAGCAATAGCCCTGCGGTGATTCCAAGCCTCGGGTTCATAATCACAACCTGTGTAGTGTTTGTATTGATTATCAATGGCTGGGCAGGCCTTTTCAATGCAGGAGAGGGAGATGTTGGTTACATATCGTTAAGGGCGGCAGCAGTGTGCGGAAGATCACAAAAAAAGCCCCGCTCTTTCGGAGCGAGGCTTTTGGAGTTGCTATTCACCGCCAAGAGCGGTTCAAGCAGGAACTGCCGAGGCGGCCTTTAGCACGAATAGTACAGTTCGAACTCAACCGGATGGGTGGTCATGTTGATGCGCTCAACTTCACCGCGCTTCAGATCGATGTAGCCCTGGATCATATCTTCCGTAAATACGCCGCCACGGGTAAGGAACTCATGGTCTTCTTTCAGGCAGTCCAGAGCTTCCTGCAGGGTTTCAGCCACTTTCGGAATGCTCAGGGCTTCTTCTTTTGGCAGGTCGTACAGATCCTTGTCCATAGCGTCGCCAGGGTGAATCTTGTTCTGGATGCCATCGAGGCCAGCCATCATCAGCGCGGAAAACGCCAGGTAAGGGTTGGCAGCCGGGTCAGGGAAGCGCACTTCCACGCGGCGGGCTTTCGGGCTGGTTACATACGGGATGCGGATTGATGCGGAGCGATTGCGCGCAGAATAAGCCAGCATAACCGGTGCTTCGTAGTGCGGAACAAGGCGCTTATAGCTGTTTGTGGCCGGGTTGGTGAAAGCGTTGAGCGCTTTGGAATGCTTGATAATGCCGCCCACGTAGAACAACGCCATTTCACTCAGGCCGGCATAGCTGTCGCCTGCAAACAGGTTTTTGCCGTCTTTATTCAGGCTCATGTGCACGTGCATGCCGGAACCGTTGTCGCCAACCACGGGCTTGGGCATAAAGGTGGCGGTTTTACCGTAGGCGTGAGCTACGTTGTGCACGCAGTACTTGAGGATCTGGACTTCGTCGGCTTTTTTGGTCAGCGTGTTGGCGCCAACACCGATTTCGCACTGGCCTGCTGTGCCCACTTCGTGGTGGTGTACTTCAATAACCAGGCCCATGGACTCCATGGCGGCGCACATAGCGCCCCGCAAGTCGTGCAGGCTGTCCACCGGAGGTACAGGGAAGTAGCCGCCTTTCACGCCCGGGCGGTGGCCAATGTTGTTGTTATCAAAATCGTCACCGGAAACCCATGCCGCTTCTTCTGAATGAAGCGAGTACATGGAGCCTTGCATGTCGGTTTTCCACTTCGCAGAATCGAATACGAAAAACTCTGGCTCAGGGCCGAACAACGCACCATCTGCGATACCGGTGGATTTCAGGTATTCCTCGGCCCGGCGGGCAACGGAGCGCGGATCCCGTTCGTAGCCTTGCATGGTAGAAGGCTCAACAATGTCGCAGGTAATGTTGACGGTACTTTCTTCGGTGAACGGATCGATAACCGAGCTGCTGTCGTCCGGCATAAGAATCATGTCGGATTCGTTGATGCCTTTCCAGCCGGCGATGGAGGAACCGTCAAACATCTTGCCTTCCGCGAAGAAGTCTTCATCGACTTCAGTTGCCGGAATGGTGACGTGTTGCTCTTTGCCCCGGCTGTCGGTGAAGCGCATATCAACCCATTTGACTTCGTGCTCTTTAATCAAATCAACTGTCTTGGACATTGTGCATGCTCCATAAGTAATCCCGCACTGCGGGTGTATTCGTGATCATGTCCCGGATTGCTCTGAGGGGCTGAATTCCGGACTTTTGTTCAGGTCTGCGCAGCTTATCAAAAGCTGTTGACTCTTACCTTCACATTTCGGGTTTACAGATGCTCGGAAAACCTGATGGGTAGAGTAAAGCAAGGTGCTTGCCAGTTTTGACTGGATTCTCTGCAGTAGTGGTTTCACGTCTGAATGCCGCGTGTCCAGATGGCCTGTAAAGATGAGCTCAGGTGGTTGGCCTTTCTCGAAAGGGAGGGTGGGCACTATAATGGTGCAGCTATATCCGCATTGCTCGCAATATTGCTCCAACTTGGTGCGCCGAAATCAGTGAGCGAAATTGATTAAGAAATAGGCGTTCTTCTACATATAAACGGTGCCGGGTTTTCGATATACTGCGCGCCGCTTCATTTTCTCCGCATGAGCCTGGGTTTTGGATCCGGATGCTGCATGTGAGGCGCCGGGCCTTCAGGTCTCGGTGGATGAGTTCATTTTACGGATCTGAGACAACCTCTGCGGGCAGTGCCCGTAAACGACTCTCTCAGGTCATTGAGTGCATGCCGCAGGAATAATTTTGTGATTGAGAAACTTCGTAATATCGCCATTATCGCCCACGTTGACCATGGTAAGACCACCCTTGTAGACAAGCTGCTGCGCCTGTCCGGCACGCTGGATCGCAAAGAGCTCGAGAATGAGCGCGTCATGGACTCCAACGACCAGGAAAAAGAGCGTGGCATTACCATTCTGGCCAAAAACACCGCACTGAAGTGGAACGGCTACGATATCAATATCGTAGACACTCCGGGCCACGCGGATTTTGGTGGTGAAGTGGAACGGGTAATGAGCATGGTGGACTGCGTGCTGCTGGTGGTTGATTCCATCGACGGGCCAATGCCTCAGACTCGCTTTGTAACCCAGAAAGCGTTCGCGGCTGGTCTGCGCCCTATTGTTGTGGTCAACAAAATTGACCGTCCGGGCGCACGACCGGATTGGGTTGTAGACCAGGTGTTTGATTTGTTTGACAGCTTGGGCGCCACCGACGAGCAACTGGACTTTCCCATTGTTTATGCCAGCGCACTTAACGGTGTGGCCGGCCTGGATCATGAAGATCTGAGCGACAACATGGACGCTGTATTCCAGGCGATTGTCGATCACGTGCCTGCGCCCTCAGTGGATATGGATGGCCCGTTCCAGATGCAGATCTCGCAGCTGGACTACAGCAGCTTTTTGGGCGTGATCGGTATCGGCCGTGTCGCTCGCGGCAAGGTGAAAACCAATACCCCTGTGATTGCTATTGGTGCTGATGGCAAGAAACGCCAGGGCCGCATCCTGAAAATTATGGGCCATTCTGGTTTGCATCGGGTTGAAGTAAACGAAGCTCAGGCTGGCGATATCATCTGCATCAGCGGTCTGGATGAGCTGCATATCTCAGACACCCTGTGTGACATGAACAACGTAGAGGCGTTGCCGCCACTGACGGTTGACGAGCCCACCGTGTCCATGACCTTCCAGGTAAACGATTCGCCCTTCTGTGGTAAAGAGGGCAAGTTTGTCACCAGTCGCAACATTAAAGAGCGTCTGGAAAAAGAATTGCTGCACAACGTGGCTTTGCGGGTTGAAGAAGGCGAAACCATGGACAAGTTCAAGGTTTCCGGCCGCGGTGAGCTGCATCTTTCGGTGCTGATCGAAAATATGCGTCGCGAAAACTTTGAACTGGCAGTAGGTCGCCCGGAAGTGGTTATCAGGGACGTGGACGGCGAGAAACAGGAGCCCTACGAGAATGTTATTGTCGATATTGAAGAGCAGCATCAAGGCCCTTTGATGGAGCAAATGGGTCTGCGCAAAGGTGACCTGACCAATATGGTTCCGGATGGTAAAGGTCGTATGCGCCTTGAGTACACCATTCCTGCGCGCGGTCTGATTGGCTTCCGCAACACCTTCCTGACCATGACATCGGGCACCGGTATTCTTACCTCTACCTTCAGCCATTATGGGCCGATCAAGGTGGGTGATGTAACCAGTCGTCAGAACGGTGTTCTGGTCTCCATGGCGAAGGGCACTGCGTTGACCTACTCGCTGGAAACTCTCCAGAGCCGCGGCAAGCTCTTCCTCGACCCCGGACAGGAAGTATACGAGGGCCAGCTTTGTGGTATACACAGCCGCGACAACGATCTGGTGATCAACCCGACCAAGGGCAAGAAGCTCGACAACATGCGCGCCTCCGGCAAGGATGAGGTCATCGCGCTGGTTCCGCCGATCAGATTCACCCTTGAGCAGGCACTTGAATTTATCGATGACGACGAGCTGGTTGAAGTGACGCCCAAGTCCATTCGTCTGCGTAAGAAACACCTTACCGAGAACGAACGTAAGCGCGCGAGCAAAAAATAATCTGGACGTAGTGAATCAGGCTGGCGCTGGCAACAGCGCCGGCCTTTTTTTTGTCTTTGGGTATTTCGTAAAGCTCGCCCCTCACCCATTCAACTCCGCTACAATGCTATCGAAACCTATCTGATCGGCGGAGTTGCCCATGCTCAATCTGTACCCGGATATCAAGCCCTATGCCACACACCGGCTGGCAGTTGATGCGCCCCATGAGTTGTATTTCGAAGAGAGCGGAAACCCTGAAGGTATGCCTGTGCTTTTCGTTCATGGTGGCCCCGGGGCAGGGTGCGAGGACTATCATCGCCGTTTTTTTGATGCTGAGCGCTTCCGGATTATTCTGATGGATCAGCGCGGTGCTGGCCGCTCCACGCCCTTGGCGGAACTGGAGGGTAACAGTACCGACAAGCTGGTCCAGGATATGGAAGCCGTACGCATGTTCCTGGGTGTAGATCGTTGGTTATTATTCGGTGGGAGTTGGGGGTCGACTCTTAGTCTGGTCTACGCTCAGGCGCACACCGAACGAGTGTTGGGCCTTGTTCTTCGGGGTATTTTTCTGTGTCGCCCGCGAGATATCGCCTGGTTTTATCAGGACGGTGCAAGCCGTGTGTTCCCGGACTATTGGCAGGAGTTCGAGGCGCAGATACCTGAGAGCGAGCGTGAGGATATGGTGAGTGCCTACTATCGCCGGTTAACCAGTAAGAACGAGCTGGAGCAGATCCAGGCGGCAAAAGCCTGGTCAATCTGGGAAGGGCGGTGTGCGACTTTGCATCCAAACCCTCGGGTTGTTGAGCATTTTGGCCATCCCCATGTTGCAATCGCATTGGCCCGCATCGAGTGTCACTACTTCATGAACTCTTCATTTCTTGAGCATGACCAGATTATCAGGGATGCCTGCAAGCTTCGGGATATCCCCGGCATTATTGTGCACGGACGCTACGACATGGTTTGTCCGCTGGATAACGCCCTGGCACTCAGCAAGGCTTGGCCGGAAGCAGATTTGCGAATTATCCGTGATGCCGGGCACTCGGCCTCCGAGCCCGCCATTGTCGATGCGCTTATACGTGGTGTCGATGAGGTAGTGGCTAAAACGGTGAAAAATGCGGGTTGAAATCTTATAGCGGGAAAGGGTTGCGGGAACCTGGTTGCATGGATACACTCTTACCCGATTGTAATTCTCATTTGGCCGGAGCGATCAAAATACCGGATGAAAGGTCTTGTCCAACGAGTTTCAGAAGCGAGCGTTGAAGTTGACGAACGTGAAGTTTCACGGATAGGTTCAGGCATTTTGTTGTTGCTTGGCGTGGAGCAGGGAGATGGGCAGGGTGAGGCAAAGGAACTGTGCCGAAAAATTCTCAATTATCGAATTTTTTCCGACGAAGCGGGCCGTATGAACCTGAGTGTACTTGATGCCGGTCATGCTCTTCTTGTTGTTCCCCAGTTTACACTTGTTGCAGATACCTCCTCCGGCACTCGCCCCGGCTTTTCCCGTGCAGGCCATCCAGAGGTTGCCAAAAAACTCTATGCCGAATTCCTGGGGCTCGCACGGTCTGAAATGGGTGCAGAAAGAGTTATGGAAGGGCGGTTCGGCGCCGATATGAAGGTGAGTCTGATCAACGACGGACCGGTTACCTTTATGCTCTCAACATCTGAAAGACGACGCTGAATGAGAGGCGACTTTAACCACGCAGGATGTGCGCAAGTTCCGGTTTTCAGGACGAAGGTGAGGGGTTCCGGGAATAAGGGTTTATGCCTCTAGTGCCAAAAGAACTAAAAATAAGACATTAATTATTTGCAAAACAGACGTTGTTGTATTAAAACAGTGTCATCATCCAGTGCTTTAAGAGAGCGCTGTAAGTATTTGAACTATATAGATCTGATTAAGTTCGGGTCTCAATAATAAGAAAAGTTGCCGTCGTGTCATAAATCTGACATGCGGTGGCGATAAGATCGGAGCCATCCAGTTGTTCTGGGGCGCCATACAGAAACCGGGATTAACCCGCTGTTATTACCTGATAAAACTCGCAAAAGGACGTACAACATGAAAAAAACACTCATTGCATCTGCTATCGCTGCGGCCACCATTTCTGGCACTGCGCTGGCTCAGGAAAGCAATCTGCCGACCGTGTACGGTAACATTCAGTATGCTATCACTCACAACAACGTTGATGGCGGCGACAGTGACATTGCACACAACGACAACGGCTCTACCATCGGTGTAAAGCACGATCACGAGATCGTACCCGGCATCACTGGCTTCCTGAAAATTGAGCTGGACGGACTTGACGCAGACGACAAATCCAAAGGCCGTGGCCGCATCAGGGTTGACGAAGCTTACATCGGTGTCAAAGGCGATAGCTTCGGTCAGGTTTGGGTCGGTTCAGATGACTCACTTTACGAAACCACGATCGATCAGATCGTAAACTACTATGAAGTTGCAGCGCGTAACATCGGCGGCAGCTACACCACGGGTGAAGGTGATCTGGTTCAATACATGACACCTTCTTTCGGCGGACTGAAGCTTGGTGCAGCTGTACAGGTTAATGGCGACGGCGACACCCAGTCAGGTGGCAAGAGCTACCCGTACCAGTTGGCGGCTATTTATTCCGTCGATGCGCTGAGCATGGCTTTTGCTATGGACTCTAATGATGGTGATACATCGTATTCTTCAGGCACTGCCGAAGCGCCGAAGAACAACGAAAACACCTACGGCGTTCGCGTTGCATACAACATGGATGCTCTGGGTGCGTCTCTTGAGTACCAGACCCGTAAAGATGCATACGACATTGTTGGTGTTCAGGGCACTTACACCTTGGGCAAGAACGTGTTCGCACTGTCTTATGAAATGGCGGAAGCTGACGGCGTAAACGGCGACGACAAGTGGGACACTATTGCCCTGCAAGCACTGCACAACCTGTCCAGCAACATGTATGTCTACGTTGAAGGCAACCTGTCTGGCGGTGATGACGGTGTTTACGGCGTAGCTGATAAGAGCGAAGCTTCAACTGTTTCTGTTGGTGCTACTTACTACTTCTGATTTGGCAGCCGCCATTAACGAAGCAGTTTGAAGAAAACCGGTGGCCGCGAGGTCGCCGGTTTTTTTGTTTGTATCACATTAAAGTGCGAGTGGACTGATGGCTGAAGAGCTGGAAATCAAGCTGACTCTCAACAAGAGCGAAATGGATACCGTTCTGGCTTGGCTGAGTGCCCAGAACGGCGCGACGCCTGGGTCGAGCAAGCTGCTGGTCAATACCTATTACGACACCCCCGGCGCAGACCTTAATCGGCAGAAGGCAGCTTTGCGCGTACGCCAGAAGGGCGATGTCTTTATTCAGACGGTAAAAACCCGGGGGCGCTTCGTGAACGGCATGCACCAGCGTGAAGAGTGGGAATGGCCTTTGCCGACTGCGGCCTTGAATCTCGGGCTTCTGGCAGCTACACGGCTTGGTGACAGCGTTAACCTGGAACAACTTGCTCCCGTGTTCGAGACTAACTTTAACCGGCAGATTGTGATGATTGATGATGGCGACGCGATCATCGAGTGTGCGTTGGATATTGGTGTTATTGTCGCGGGCCCGCGTCAGAAGCCCCTGTGCGAAGTCGAGTTTGAGTTGAAGTCCGGTAATCCGCAGCGGCTACTGGTTTGGGCGGAACGTTTGGGTTCTGAGTGTCCGGTCTTTGTGAATCTGATCAGTAAGGCAGAACAGGGTTACCACCTTGCAGGCATATACGCTGGAAAGTCAGGTGCCAGGACAGATGGGCAAGACGATGTCGATCTGCTTTTACATAGGCTCAGCAACGCCTGGCTGGAGCAGAGGAGTGTTTCACTTGAGGAATTAGACCTGAAGTCGCTGCAGGTGCAGGCCGACGCTTGCGGTTTGGGCCAGGCCTTTTCTGAACTGGCGGAATATCTGGCCAAGGGCGGAAGCCTCAGCCACATACTTCACAGGCCAGAGCTTGGTCGATGCCAGCTTGGCTTGTTGGTGCACAGGGAAAGGCAGTCGTTAGACACCTAAAATCATTGTGGCGATGCTGAAGTAAATCATCACGCCGCTCACGTCGGCAATCGTTGTTATAAGCGGAATGCTCGCGGCAGCAGGGTCTACGCCCAGCCGGTTGAGTAGCAGTGGTAGCAGGATGCCTATAAGCCCGCCCGCAATCACAACGGCAATCATGGTTATGGCCACGATTGTGGCAATAACCATTTCCGTGCGAAACATGCCTACAGTCCATACTGTCAGGGCCATGGTCAGACCCAGCGCCGTTGCCACCAGCAGCTCTTTGTTGAACAGGCGAACCCAGTCGCGGTTCACCACATCGCCCGTTGCAATGCCGCGCACCACCAGCGTGGCTGATTGTGCACCTGCGTTGCCGGCACTGGCGACCAACAGGGGCATAAAGAACAGCAAGGCCAAGTGCGCGCCGATGATGTCTTCAAAGTGCGCTATGCCGGCTCCGGTAAAGATGTTCGCAAACACCAGAATCACCAGCCACTGGATGCGGGAGCGATAGAGTGAAAAGGGTGAGGCATTGGTAATACCGGTGTCGAGATTGCTGACTGACCCACCCTTGTGAATATCTTCTGTTGCCTCTGCCTCGATAACATCCATCGCGTCGTCATAGGTGATAATGCCTACAAGGCGGTCATGGTGATCCAGCACTGGCAGGGCCAGCAGGTCGTACTTGGTGATTAACCTGGCGACATCATCCCGGGATGTGTCTGTATGTGCAGACACCAGGCCTGTCGCAAGTAGTGAGTCAATCAGGGCGTCTGGCTTGGCGACGATCAGGCGGCGCAGGGAAACGACACCGATCAGTACCCCGTGCCCGTCGATTACGTAAGACTGATAAATGGTTTCTTTGTCTTCTGCTGTTTTGCGCAGAATATCTATGGCTTCACTTGCCGTGATCCCCGATTCGAACACCGCGTAATCGGTGCTCATCAGTGAGCCCGCAGTGCCCTCGGCATGGGCCAGAAGTGCTGTAAGATCTTCTCGATCTTGCTGGTCAAGCTTTCTGATGAGCTGTTTCTGGCGAGACTCTTCAAGCAGGTTGAAAAAATCAACCCGGTCATCCGACGGCATTTCCGTGGTAAGCGCGGCCAGTTCAGCCAGAGGCGTTGCTCGCGTCAATAACAGTTGTGTGTCCGGGTTGGTGTAGCCCAGAACTTTCGCGCGCAGAGCCAGAGGGAGACTCGGAAACAGCGAGCTGGCTGTTTCATTATCTATGTTTTGTTCAATAAACTCGGCAAGGTCGGCAGCGTTGAAAAGATTTGCTGCGTCAACAACGGCTTGGGGCTGACCCGATGCAAGCGCATCCACCAACGGCTGGAAAAGTACGGATTCCATAGACGATGCCTGGAAAAATTGCTCAGTGTGGAGTGGACGCTGATGAGTCAGTTATGGTCGCATCTTCCTGCATATTTCTCCATTTCTCCATAAATTTTCGGTATCGTTCCAGTGCTTCTTTGACCACCTCAATATCCGGCGTTTCGTTGGATTTGACCAGCACAATAAGCCCTTTACCCTCAATTTCCTTGTTCACGGGCGGATGGCAGATAACTTCGTCGTCGTTATCGATGTAGGCCAGCGCGGTGCCAATGCCATGTCGGATCAGCGCGCTGACGATATCTGCCCAGTTAAGGTCGTCCAGCTCAAGATCGTAGCGGTGTGGGTGGTCATGCTCGTAATTGAACATGTCTTCCAGTACTTTTTCCGAGCCGGGGGCAACTACCGAACGCACCATAATTTCCGGGTAGGTCCGAACCGGCCGTATAACCGCCCGCACCCCGAGTTCCTTGAAGCGGCTACGATTGGCATCCGTAACACACTCAACGGTGGTTTTCTGGCCAAGATTAAGCTCACCAAGGCGGTGGGATATGTCGAAAGTCAGGCTGTCTGAGTGAGGGTCAGATTCATCGGCAGCCAGCACGACAATGTGCTTTGCACTGCCTGCATGCACTGCCTTCAATGCATCCGGGTCGAAACCAGAACCATGGAAATGGACGATGCCCAGGTCAGACAGTTCGGCTGGCAGGCCGCTCGGAAATTCGCGGGTAAGCAGCATGATAGGAATGGTTTCATAGCCTTGTACTGCGCGGATCTGCGTTGCAAAACGCATGAAATAGGTCATGCCGCCGTGTTTCGGGGTATTGATAATGACAATATGGTTGTTCATTTTATAGATCCAGCGTCCGGTGAGAATGCGTTCCCGGCGGTAGAACCGGTACTCGATAAAATCGCTGACAATGAGGGTCAGCAGAGTGATGGCGCCCACGAACATGAGCAGGATGGTGCTGATCCGGCCAATATAGGTCACAGGTGCGAAGTCACCGTAGCCTACAGTAGCGATGGTGGTCATCGACATCCACAGCGACTCGAACAGAGTCAGATCTTCAACCGCCCAGATAATCAGTATCTGGGTGGTCAGCAGCGCTATCAAAATCATGAACAGGCGCCTCACCCGCTTTCTGATGAGTCCGCCCATGGGTATATGGCTCTTCTCATGCTCGGCGTTGAGGGGAAAGCGGTTTCTCAGCATCCGGTATTGGCCTGTTCAGTATCGGGTAAGTTCGTTATACAGTAACGGAAATATAACAGAGAGACAGGGGTTTGCATTATGTCTGAGCCATGGAGTTGCCTTCCGTTGCCGTTGGCAGATGATGTTGCCGCCGGCTGGGCGTCGGTTTTCCCGGAAGGTTTGCCAGACTGGCTGCTGGAAGATGCCAGCATTTCGGAAGAGGTGATTGCCCAGGCCATGGCACGAAGTCTGTTTCTGCGCCAGACGCTTGAGCGGCACCCGGAACAAGTGCGCACCCTGCTTGAATCACGGTTGCTGAGTGAACCGACCACCCCGGAGTATCTGCAGGCACGCTGGAATGAGTACCTTGTGGATGTGGCGGATGAGCCCGGTCTGCATTCAGCGTTGCGCCGTTTCCGTCGCGAAGCGCAGTTCCGCATTATATGGCGGGACTTGATGCGATGGGCGGACCTGTCCGAAACCATGGCTGCGACCAGCGCGTTTGCGGAGGTCTGTATTCAGGGTGCTCTCAACTGGCTGCATGGATCAGCCTGCGAACAGTACGGCACGCCCTGGGGTAAAGATCCGGTATCCGGTTCGGAAGCACCGCAGTCGCTGATCGTGATCGGCATGGGAAAGCTGGGTGGTTGCGAGCTGAATGTCTCCTCGGATATTGATCTCATATTCGCTTTTCCCGGAAAAGGCGAAACCCGGGGTGGCAGTCGTTCTCTGGATAATCAGCAGTTCTTCACCCGGCTGGGCCAGCGCCTGATTCAGGCGCTGGATCAGATCACCGCTGATGGTTTTGTGTTCCGTGTGGATATGCGCCTGCGACCTTATGGGCAGAGTGGCGCCCTTGCGCTGAGTTTCGCTGCGCTGGAAACCTACTATCAGGATCAGGGCAGGGACTGGGAGCGTTATGCCATGGTGAAGTCCCGGGTAGTAGCCGGCGACCCGAAAGCCGGCCAGGTCCTTATGGAAAGCCTGCGGCCGTTCGTGTATCGCAGATACATCGATTTCAGCGCTTTCGAGTCTCTGCGCACTATGAAGGCGATGATAAGCCGTGAAGTTCGCAGGCAGGGGCTGGAAAACAACATTAAACTTGGCAGCGGCGGCATCCGGGAAATCGAGTTTGTTGTTCAGGCGTTTCAGCTCATTCGTGGTGGCCGCGACAGAGAGCTGCAGCAGCGCGAACTGCTGACCATACTGAAAGAGCTTGAGGCGCTGGAGTTGCTGCCTTCGCAGGTTGTTAACGAGCTCCGTGAAGCTTATGTTTTCCTCCGTAATCTTGAGCACGCTCTGCAAGGCATGGAAGACAAGCAGACTCAGCTATTACCTGAAGACGAGCTTTCGCAGGCGCGGGTTGCACTGATCATGGGGTTCGACGATTGGCAGAGCTGCCTGCAAGTGCTGATGCAGCATCGGGAGAAGGTGGCCACGCACTTTGCCAACATCATCGCCACGGAAGAAGATGAGGAGGGCGCGCAGTCCGCTCTTGATGAGGGGTGGTTTGAGCTCTGGCTAGCCGAGGTTGATGAAGTATCGGATACGCAGTGGCTGGAAAAGAACGGATACGAAGATCCCGCTGGCAGCTTGGGCGTGCTCGCCGGCCTGCGCGATAGCCGCACGGTTCAGACCATGCAAACCCAGGGACGTAAGCGGTTGAATCAGTTCATGCCGGTGTTGCTGGAAGCACTGACAGAGGTAGAGAATCCCTCAGAAACCTTGTCCCGTGTTTTGCAGCTGGTCGAAGCGATTTTACGCCGAACGGCTTATATGGTGTTGCTTCTGGAGAACCCGGGTGCCCGCACCCAGTTGGTCAAGCTGTGTAGCGAAAGCCCATGGATAGCACGGCAGCTGGCGGAAACCCCGTTGCTGCTGGATGAGCTGCTTAATGCAGAAAGCTTATATAGCCCGCCCGCAAGAGACGAACTGCAGGATGATCTGCGCCAGCAAATGCTGCGAATTTCCTATGACGATCTGGAAAACCAGATGGAGTCGTTGCGGCACTTCAAGAAAGCCCACTCGCTTCGTGTCGCCGCTTCCGAACTGAAGGGCACCTTGCCATTGATGAAGGTGAGTGATTACCTGACCTGGATTGCCGAAGTTGTCCTTGATCATGTGGTGGATGTGGCTTTCTCCAATCTGGTTGCCCGCCATGGCTATCCGGGGCGCGCCGACGGCGCCACCAGTGAAACAGATTTCGCGGTTATCGGTTATGGAAAACTGGGGGGAGTTGAGCTCGGCTACACCTCGGATCTCGATCTGGTGTTTGTTCACAATGCGGACCCTGGTTTGACAACGGACGGAGACAAGTCTATTGATAACGCGGTTTTCTATACGCGTTTAGGGCAGCGAATTGTACACATTCTCAACGCCCAGACGCCGTCTGGCCAGCTGTATGACGTCGATATGCGGCTGCGGCCATCGGGCAATTCCGGGCTACTTGTTAGTACGCTGCAAGCCTTTGGAAAATACCAGCGCCACGACGCTTGGACCTGGGAGCATCAGGCACTGGCCCGGGCTCGGGGCGTTGCAGGATGTCGCGAAACACTCGCCGCTTTTGAAGCTGTCCGGCACGACATACTTTGCCAGAGTCGTGAGAAAGACAAACTGCGCCAGGAAGTAGTAGATATGCGTGAAAAAATGCGAGCCAATCTGGGCACGCCCGAAAGTCGGCGCGAGGAAACCTTCCACATCAAACACGATGCAGGCGGCATTGTGGATATGGAATTTATGGTGCAATACCTCATGCTTGCATGGAGTGAGGATCACCCGGAACTGACCCAGTGGTCCGATAATATCCGGCAAATGGAAGAGCTGGGGCGAGCCGGCGTGTTGCCCGTGGAAGATGCAGAGAAACTGCGGGAGACCTACATTGCGCTGCGTTCAAGCATTCACCGGCGGGCGTTACAGAACCTTAACAGCCAGGTTGCCGGTGATGCCTTCCCGGAGGAACGGCGCTATATACAATCCGTTTGGAAGAAAATCATGGTGGTATAGCGAGCCTGGTGTCGTTCCGTCAAAATTTCCTGCTAGAATGTTGAATCCCCGAAAACCGCTTTTTTAGGAGCAATGAAGAATGTCGATGGCTGATCGCGATGGCGTTATCTGGCTGGATGGTGAAATGGTTCCCTGGCGTGAAGCCAAAACCCACGTCCTGACCCATACTCTGCACTACGGCCTGGGCTGTTTTGAAGGAGTGCGCGCCTACAGCACTGCGACCGGTCCGGCTATTTTTCGCCTGCAAGACCATACCGATCGCCTGTTCCGATCCGCTCATATTCTGAATATGAAGATGCCGTTCAGTAAAGAAGAACTGAACGAGGCACAGCGTGCGGCCGTTCGTGAGAATAATCTGGATGAAGCTTACCTGCGTCCGATGGCCTTTTTGGGCTCCGAAGGAATGGGTTTGCGTGCAGACAACCTGAAAGTACACGTAATGGTCGCCGCCTGGAGCTGGCCGTCTTACATGTCGCCAGAAGCCAAGGAAATCGGCATCAAGGTGCGTACTTCTTCTTACACGCGCCACCATGTCAACATCACCATGTGCAAGGCCAAGGCGAACGGCAACTACATCAACTCCATGCTGGCGCTGAACGAAGCCATTGCCAGTGGTTGTGAAGAAGCACTCTTGCTGGACAACGAAGGCTATGTGGCCGAAGGTTCTGGCGAGAACATCTTTATTATGCGTAACGGTGTTCTGCATACGCCAGAGTTGACCTCTTGCCTTGAAGGTATTACTCGCCAGACCATTCTGGATTTTGCGGCCGACCTCAACATTCCCGTGAAAGAGCGCCGTATCACCCGTGATGAAGTCTACGTTGCAGACGAAGCCTTCTTTACAGGTACTGCAGCGGAAGTGTTGCCAATTCGGGAGCTGGACGGTCGTGCCATCGGTGCTGGCAAGCGTGGTCCGGTTACCGAGAAGTTACAGGCGATGTATTTTGATGCGGTGAAAGGGAAACTCCCTCAGCACAGTAACTGGCTGACACCGGTCAAAAACTGATAGTGAAGATTTTCATGGCCGCCGCCTGCCGTTGAGCAGTCTGGCGGCGTTTTTGTTTTTAAATCCATCAAATTGACAGGTACAGAAAATGGCTGACGTCATTAAAGTTCCGGTTTCTTTCGGCGAAGTCCTCGACAAGATCACCATCCTTGAAATCAAATCCGAGCGCATCAAGGATGAGGCCAAGGTGCGCAATGTTCGGCTTGAGCTGGATGAACTGAGCGCAACCTGGAATGAGGCGGTAAAAGATCAAAGCGCCATTGCCGAGCTGCGCAAACAGTTGAAAGCGGTGAATGAAGAGCTTTGGGTTATCGAAGACGATATCCGGGACGAAGAAGCGGGGCAGAATTTCGGCCCGAGATTTATTGAGCTGGCGCGCGCAGTTTATGTCACCAACGACAAGCGGGCCGCGCTGAAGAAAGACATCAATCTGGCGCTTGGCTCCCGGTTTGTGGAAGAGAAATCCTATCAGGATTACACGGCCAGAAAGTAAGTTGGCCAAGACGAGAAAGGCGCCCATTGGGCGCCTTTTTTATTCATGGTAGAGGTCATAACCTTTTTCTTTGTACCAGGCCTGCCACTTCAATTGCCGCCTCAGTTTTTTCAGGCGGGATACAGACGCATACGCCTTCAGGTAATCGCCGAAGCCCGGTTTTGATCTTGGAGACTCGTCAAGCTTATCGGCAAAACGATCGTACTCACCCGCCAGCGGGTGGAAGCGCACCTTTCTCCAAGGCTTATCCCAGCCAATGTAGTGGATGATTCCGGGTGACAACGTCGCTTCAGCGATCTCGCTTTGTGGAAAGGCCGCCGTTTGCTCGTCGGGCCGATACAAACCGGTTTGATGATTCCACTTCAAGTGCAGATGTTTCCATTTGTCATGCAGTACGCCGTTCAGCGCACATTGGTCGTTGGTGCTTATTCTGTCGGGGTTTTCTTTTTTGAATCGGAACACTTTTTCGGGTATTCCATCGCGCCGCCAGAGATCAAGATTGATCAACAACATTCCGGAATTGAAGTATTCGTTCTGCGGAATGCCGAGCTTTTTGTAGGTGTGACCGGACAGATTTTCGACAGCACCTACATGGAAATCAGAGATGTCGGTGTCCCACAATTCGATGATGTCGCCTTTGACGATCATATCGCAGTCCAGATAGAGAACCTTGTGCACAGAGTCATCGAATATTTCAGGAATGGAAATCCGGTAATAAGCCGATGACGTTATGTGTTTGATTGTCGGCAGGTTGTCGTACCGATCACTGTTGAACGTAACAAAGTCGACACCTGTGGCACCCAGTTTTTGGACCTCCCGGCTCATCCTGGCTTTGTTTTCGTCGGATATTCCGCCATCCAGGCAAAACAGCGAGACACGCTCCGGCGCCGAACAGTTTGCCAGTAACGAGTGAAACAGAACGGTCAGGTGAGGGGCGTAATTGTCATCAGAGCTTGCAACAATACCGACTGCATCGGCGGGCAGGCTCCGGCGCTGATCATCACTCATGGTTGGCGTTACTCTGTTGGAAATTTTTAATAGCGGACTGCCGTCTGTAGGCTTTCCAGCGCTGTCTCAATGCAAAAAAGTACCTGAGGTAGACCTTCAATGAGGCATCGGGTGGAGGAAGGTCCGCCCAGGGTGTACGTTTAACAAACGCCTTGTGCTGCGTTTTGAAAGGGTGAAAGCAATAGATCGTCCAGGGTTTTTTCTTACCGGTAAAGTGCACAATTTCCGGGCTCAGAATCGCTTTTTCCATGCTCTTCTGCGTGTAGGAGCTGCCCTCATGATACTTTTTGACGACTTTGTAGATATCGGACTGCTGATTCCATTCCGGCAGCAGTCGCAGCCAGCGGCCCCTCAGAACAGCATTCAGGCTGCATTGATCAACGTACTGCAGGTTGTGTGCATTTTCCCGTGCGTAATCGGTAACCTGATGGTGGACTTTCTCTCGTCTCCAGCCCTCAAGGTCAATTAACAGCACGCCTGAGTTGAAGTATTCAGTGCGGGGCAAACCAATGTCCCTGCAGGCTCTTGGAGACAAGTTCTCGACTGCGCCAACGAGGTTGCCCTCAAGATCTACTTGCCACAACTTCTCCAGGTTGCCGAGAACCAGTGTGTCGCAATCTATGTAGATGATCCGCCCGATATCCGAAGGAATGTATTCGGGTAAATTGATGCGTTGGTACACCGCCTCCCCGTATCTCAGTGTGGGCAGGCCTCGGTACAGTGCATCATCAGGCTGGTGAACTTCGAGTTGGCTATTTTGTTTGCTGATGAGGTCTTGCAGCTTGCGAATGCTATCGGAAGAAATGCTGCAATTTATCAGGTGAAATGTAATCGGTGTTCCAGGTGTTGAGGCCAGCGCCGACAGCATCATGACGGCAGCGTAGGGGACGTAGTTTTCATCACAACAAGCCGCGACGTGAATCCTGGCAGTCATGGGCTCGGGTCCTTGTCCTGCGGTTGAAGATAAAAAGAGTAGATGAACCCCACAACAACAGCATTGATATAATGCCCCGTGGTATACAGGGTGTATGACTCAAAAAGATTTATTGCAGTCCAGAAACCAAAGAAACTGAGTGCAAACACAAAAACATCAACGGGCATTCTACCATTTCGATAGGCCGCAAGTGCAGCGTATCCAATCCAGGCAGTCATGGCTAACAGAATGGCTGAGCCAATCAGCCCGTTGGCAACCAGGGATTCAATAAATGAGTTGTGCAGGTGACCAAAGTTTTTCTTGAATTGGTCAGAGAAAAACTCGGATTGGTTGATCAGGTCTTTGGTGCTGCCGGGGCCCCATCCCACCAACGGGCGTTCTTTTAGCCACTCGAGTGCGACCCGCCAGGAAACTAGCCGAACGCCGTGACTGGTGCGCGGGTCGGAGTTGTACTCCGGCAGGCCGGTGTACTGCTCTATGGAGAGGAGTTGACCGCTATTGGACTGACTGTTAGTAAACGGAGCTTTGACTCTTTCCGGGGCATTCAATCCAGCAAGTACAAAACCGAACAGCAGGAACAATGCCAAGCCAAAAACGGCTTTTTTGTGGCCCTTGCCAAACAGTTTGTCTCGCTTTTTCCAAATAAGACAAGCAGCCGTTATCAGGCCAATTGTGGTTGCCATTGTAATCCCAAGCCAGGCGGCACGGGTCTGAGTGGCGATTAACCCGAAAGCCGCTACAGCAAGCGTGAGCGCCACGAAAAATATCATCACCTGGCGCCAGCGGGGCGAACTCGCCTTGATGGCCCGGAACATGAAGCACACGATGCCGATAAGAGCTGTTCCAAAAAACATGGCTGTGTGTTGGGCGTTGTGGATACCGAAGTCTTCCCGGTTTCCCGCCCAGGCGTTGATCCATTGGCCAGAGCCAATGGTTGTCAGCAAGTATGCAGCCAAGCCGAGCAGGGCCAGCAGCAGAAGCGTCCAGCGATAAGGGCGGGCAATAATGCCCATGCCAAAAGCAACCAGAAACACCAGCACCGGCTTTAAAACGTACCGCGTTTCGCGGGTTTCGGGGTCAATGCCCGGGGGTAGGCTGAAGGCGTACCAGAGCCTTGCCAGTACAAGAAAGCCGAGTAGCGCCAAACAGGTCAAGAACAACGGGTCGCGGACGATAGCGGAGCGCAGTCCGGTTTCTCTGCCTGAAACGAAAGCTAGCCAGAGAAATGTCAGGATCATGACACTCTCCGCGCCACGATACGCTGCCAGCAAAGGGAGGTAGCAGAACATGAAGGTTGCGAGAGCAACAATGAACAGTTTTTCGCCGAGGTTTTTTTGAGAGAACCAGAGCGTGAGGGCTGAGAGTGGAAGGGCGTTAGTCATTATGCTGCGCGATCCATTCATCAAGCTTGGTGCAGACTTCATCCACGCCAATCAGATCCATAGCGCCTTCAAATTCGGCCTTGGTTCCCCAGCGGGCAGTTTCAATGGTTTTGCCAGTATGCGTTTTCAATGCCTCTGCGTAGCGATTAACGCACCATGATAATGAGTTGTAGGGGCCGGACCGGTTAGGATTACTCGCTGCATAGAGACCAATAACATCGGTGCCCACGGCGCTGGCAATGTGTGCCGGGCCGGTGTCGGGAGCAACAACAAGATCAGCTGCCGCCATTAATGCCGTCAGCTGTTTAAGGGTATCCTTGCCGCAGATATTGGTAACCGGTTGCTGCATCTGATCAGAGATGGATTTGCAAAATTTTGTTTCAAAGGGCGCAGGACTACCAACCAGGATAACATTCATTCCGTGCTGGCTGGTCGCATGGTCGGCCAGACGAGCGTAGCGGTCAGCCGACCAGTTGCGAAGCACATGACTTGCGCAAGGGCTGATGATCAGGTTTCTACTATCCGATGCAAGATGTGTTGCCGCGAATTCCTGGTCACTCGCTGAAAGTGGAATCAGCCATTTTGGCGGAGCAGCCCGTAGACCTAAAGGCTCAAGGAAACTGGCCAGACAATCACGAACGTGCTGTTTTTGAACCGGCGCAATTCGGCGATTTATAAAAAGACTGTGGAGGTCTTTGCTACGTGCGCTGTCATAGCCCACCCGGATTTCTGCGGGAATACAGGCGGAAGCAAGATTGGCTCGAAAGGCGACCTGCATATGCAGTAAAGCGTCAAACTTACGTCCTCGCATTTTTTTTCGGAGGTCTGAATAGCCTCGGCGACCGGCCTTCTTGTCAAAGACAATAAACTCGACTCCGGGCAAGTCGCCCACCAGCTTTGCTTCGATTTTTCCGATGACCCAGGTGATTCTTATATCGGGAACCTGTTCCTGAAGGCTAAGCACAACAGGTATGACGTGAGTAACGTCTCCAATGGCAGAAAGGCGGAGAATGCAGATGGAAGTGATCAAAGTTTGTTCTCTTGGTAAAATACAATCTGTAAACAGACCAACAGGTATCGACGCCTGGATCAAAGAGGGCACGGCCACCTTGGCAACGATTTCAAAACATAACCCTGTGTTGCAGGTCTGATCAAATACGAAGTAAGTTTTGGGTTTTTGTTTGTCAGGCTATGGCCCATAGAATGTATTCGCCTCATTTCTGCGTGATATTATCCGGTGACTGAAGCTAGATAAAGCCGCTCATTTCCACATCACCAGGTGTCCGACTTGTTCGCGAATAGGCGCTTATGACGACGGGTGCTCCTGAATCGGGCTTTTGTGCGTTCGGTTTGGGCGAGTTCTTAAAGATATGATTTAGTGTACCTGAGTTGGTGGTGCGCTTTAAGACGCATGTAGTGTGTTCCAAAATATCGAATAACCAAAAGGTTTTGATTGAGTGGAATTTTCGCGGGAAAAATTGATGTCTGACGGAGCCAAGCGAATGCTGGTTTCGCCTGAGATGGCTGACATAACCAGCGATTGGTTTGATCCCGGATTTTGGGGGAGCAAAGCGCGCCCCGTCGCAACGGGAGGGCGCGGCGGAGCCTGGTTTGTAAACTCGCCGGAGGGCGCTGTTGTTTTGCGTCAATATCGTCGTGGCGGCTTGGCTTCGAGGCTTTCAGATAGTAGCTATTTTTTTACAGGCGATGACCGAACCCGATCTTTTGCAGAATTTCGTTTGCTGAAAGAGCTCAGTGACATGGGATTACCTGTCCCTGAGCCAGTGGCGGCGTTGGTTCAACGAAATGGCCCCCTGACTTACTGTGCTTCTATTATTATTCGACGAATTCCAGGAGCGGTGCCACTACCGGAATCTGAGTCTTTGCAGGAAGCCGCACTCTGGTGTCGGGTTGGTGCAATGTTGCGCCGGTTTCACGATGCCGGTCTTTATCACGCAGACCTTAATTGCGACAATATTCTGGCTGCGGATGACGGGCTTTTTTTAATTGATTTTGACAAGTGCCGGCTGCAAAAAGCTTCCCCGGGGCCGGCAAGCTGGAAAAACCGCAACCTGTCACGTTTATGGCGTTCAGTTCGTAAGCGTTGCACGAGCTTATCGCCGGAAAGTAAAGAGCGCGTGTGGTTTGCCTTTTGCGAAGGCTACGGTCTTAACGAACAGGTCGGCCGTGAGTTCTGATTCGACGGCGCAAGAAGTGACCGACGCTAAGATTGACAATGGCGTTCTGTAACGCGTTGAGCTGAACGCATTGCTGATAATGCTGGCTGAATGCTTCGAATTGCAGGTGATTCAACCCGCCGTCAACCGACCGAAGTCAATGAAGCCGATGGGGTGATGAGGGTTATGCGTATCAATGAAGTTTTCATGCTGAGGATCCAAAGTAACAACGTGCCGTCGATGAATATCTGCCATGAATTCAGCGAGGCTCTCCACTCTTTTTTCAGTCGCCCAGTTAACGGTTGAACCGGGTAGCAGGGTACGTAAATGCAGTGTGCCGCTTAGGTTTCGGTTATGCTTTACGTTTATGTAACCCATTGAGTCGGGGGTATTCAGGTCCCCAAGTCGGCATAATGCATCATGCTCGCGTTTCCAGACTTTTCGGTAATCCTTGCGCCCTGGGAAATGAGAATAACGCTTGAGAATGTACCCGTTTTCAGTCAGAAAGACTTCTCTCAGGGTGTTAAACCCACCGTTGTTTAATACAGGTTAGACCCGGAACCTCGCCTGCCTGTTGCAAGACTCGATGCTTGCCGAGAAAAGCCAGTTCATCTGGGTGCCAACCAGGCGACTGGCGGTTAATATCGTTCATACTGTGTGGGCTCTTATCGATAAACACGCAGGCGTTCAGATCACGATTGTTAGTGACGCGGCTGAAAAGTTTGATAGGAAAGTCGCGCAACTTATCATGTGCCGTTTTCCATGGCATCAAGAGTTTTTTGCCACTGCATTGCGTCTGGACTTTGCTGAAATGGGCAGCGTTCAAAAAACGGGACAGATTTGAAATATCATTTTAATTATATGCGAAGGAGTTCCTCTGCTTGAGCAATCAAACTGAACAGCGAGCAATGCCGGCGATTTTATGCCTTACGGACGCCTGCGACCGCCCGGAGAGTGAGCTCTTTATTGGCCTTAAAAACGCCGGGTTTAGCGTTGATGTCATGTGCAACCCGAAAGGCCGAAACTATCAACGCCTGGTGGCTGAAAACATGGTTGTTCAGCCCATGGCGTTGAAAAGCCGTTTTGATAAAGAAGGCATTCTGGCGATCAGAACACAACTGAGGAGCAGGAGCTACGATATCATCCACGCGTATAATCCGAGAGCTTTGGCGTGTGCGCTCCGCGCATCGAAGGGCACCAGCATCAAGATTGTGGCCTACCGGGGTATTATCGGCAATGTCAGTTTTCTGAACCCGGAGTCCTGGATTACATTTTTGCACCCGAGAGTGAGCAAAATTGTCTGCGTGGCAGATGCGATCAAGGATTATCTGGGGAGCCTGAAGTTTCTCTGGATGCGTATTCCTGATGAGAAGCTCATCCGCATCTACAAAGGGCATGATCTTGAGTGGTATCAGGCAGCGCCGGCCAATCTTGAGCAGTTTGGTGTGCCAGCTGGAGCTTTTGTCGTGTGCAGTACTGGGCGAAATAATCCCAGAAAGGGATATGATGATCTGATTGACGCTATGAATCATTTACCTGATGACCTAAGCGCACACTTGGTGTTAGTCGGTGATGCAATTGACAATCAGGAGCTGAAAACTCAGGTTGCTCAGTCAAAGCATCCTGAGCGCATCCATTTCACCGGGTACCGAGACGATGCGCCGGCCATAGCTGCAGCAAGCGATGTTTTCGTCCTGCCTTCAAAGGAGCGGGAGGGGCTGCCCAGAGCCGTTATTGAAGCGATGGCTTATGGCGTGACACCTGTGGTAACCCGTGTGGGTGGGATGCCCGAGCTGGTCGAAGAGGATGTGAGTGGTTTGGTAGTTCCCCCCGAAAACTCTGTAGCACTGTCTTCGGCGATCGAGCGCTTGTACCGTGACAAAACGTTGCTCGATAAGTTAGGGCTGGCAGCCAAGGCAAGAATTGCGAAAGATTTTCATACATCGCAAACGGTCCGTGAAACGGGCGAACTATACAAATCATTGATGGGTAAGAACTGAGTGCGCAGGTATCTGTTTTTCGTCAATCAGCCATATTCCTACTCAATACTGCGGCCATTGCAGGCTGAAATTCAGCGCCGTGGCGATGATGTTGCCTGGTTTGTTGCCGGATGTTCAACGGCCCCACTGAAACCGGATGAAAAGAGACTGAAGACGGTGAAAGAGGTTCAGGCCTACGGAGCAGACGCGACCTTTGTGCCGGGCGATTGGGTGCCTTATTTTTTTCCGGGCATAAAAGTAGAAGTGTTCCATGGCATGGCGAGAAACAAGCGCGGCCACAAAAACGAGGATGAAAGCGACCATTACCGAATTAGGGGCTGGTTTGACCTCTACTGCACCCACGCGGAGAAAGACACTGAAAAATTTCAGGTCCTGGCGCAGGAATTAGGACATTTTGCGGTAGCCAAAACCGGTTGGCCCAAACTCGATCCGCTGCTCCAGAATGTGAATGGCGGTGAACGTGCCCGTCCTGAAGGGGAGCCGCCAACCGTATTTTTCGCCTCGACATTCAGTCGCTCGGTTACCTGTGCGCCTGAGCTGGCGGACAAGATTGAGGCACTCTCCCAGAGCGGCAAGTGGCGGTTTATCGTAACCCTGCATCCAAAAATGGAAGAATCTGTTGTCGAACGCTACCGAGGTATGCAGAGCGCTAACCTGAGATTCGTTGAAAGTGATGAGGACCTGGTTCCGCTATTGCCCGAAGCGGACCTTATGCTGTGTGATACCTCGTCGATCATGTTTGAATTCATGTTTCTTCAAAGGCCTGTGGTGACCTTCCGTACAAAGATGCCAGGCCCTTACCTTATCGATGTCCAGAGTGTTGATCAGCTGGAGGATGGCTTGACGCGTGCCGTCCAGCGTCCGGAACAATTGCTTGCCGCACAAAAAGAACTGTGCAGCGATCTTCATGTGTTTTCTGATGGGCGCTCGAGTGGGCGGGTACTGGATGCGGTTGATCAGTTTCTGCTGGAAAAAAAGAATATCTTGCATCGCAAGCCCTGGAACCTGCTAAGAAAGCTGAAGGTGAGGCGCCGTCTGCATAGGGAGTTAGCCAAAACGCCTCACTAGTCAGTGATGCCATAGAGTTCAAACCTGATGGGAGTGTGGTATGAAAATTCTGGTCACCGGGGGTGCCGGTTTTATTGGCTCGGCAATGATCCGGTACCTCATCGCGCAAACCGATACCGAAGTCGTCAATGTCGATTTGCTGACTTACGCCGGCAACCTGGAGTCACTGGGGGAAGTGTCTGGCAGTGATCGATACAGGTTTGAGCAAGTTGATATCTGTGATCAGTCTGCGCTGCAGACTGTTTTTGAGGCTCATCAGCCAGATGCGGTCATGCACCTGGCGGCAGAGAGCCATGTTGACCGGTCCATCGATGGCCCTGCAGCGTTTATTCAAACCAATATCGTTGGCACCTACACGCTGCTTGAGGTTGCGCGGAAATACTGGTTGGCGCTGCCTGAACACAAGCGAGAGGTGTTTCGATTTCATCACATCAGCACCGATGAAGTTTACGGCGATCTTACGGCCACGGATGAGCCTTTTACTGAAAGCACCCGGTATGCGCCGAGCTCGCCATACTCAGCCAGCAAAGCGAGCTCTGATCATCTGGTCCGTGCCTGGTACAGGACTTATGGCCTGCCTGTCGTTGTCAGCAGTTGTTCGAATAACTATGGCCCCTTCCAGTTTCCGGAAAAGTTGATTCCCCTGATGATTCTCAATGCTTTGGCTGGTAAGCCTTTGCCGGTATATGGCGATGGTCTTCAGGTCCGCGATTGGCTTTTCGTTGAGGATCACGCCACGGCGCTTTATACGGTGTTGAGGGAAGGGGAGTTGGGCGAAACCTACAACATTGGTGGGCAGAGTGAGAAAACCAATCTCGAGGTGGTGCATTGTTTGTGCCGTTGCCTTGATGAACTGGTTGAAAACAAACCTTCCGGGCTGTCGACTTTCAAAGAGTTAATCTCCCATGTGACGGATCGACCAGGCCATGATCGCCGTTATGCTGTTGGTATCGAAAAAATCAGTCATGAGTTGCGCTGGCAACCCAGCGAAACCTTTGATTCCGGAATGCGGCGAACGGTGAACTGGTATCTCGACAATCTCGACTGGTGTCACCGCATTTTTGAAAGATCAGACAACAAACACTGATACTCAGAAAAGTTGAGCAACGTATGAAGGGTATTATTCTTGCTGGTGGCACTGGTACGCGCCTGTTCCCGATCACCATGGGTGTTTCCAAACAGCTTCTGCCTATCTACGACAAACCCATGATCTATTACCCGCTCTCGGTTTTAATGCTGGCGGGTATCAGTGACATTCTGATTATTACCACACCCGATGATGCGCCTGCATTCAAGCGTTTATTGGGCGATGGCAGGAGATTCGGCATCCAGCTGAGTTATGAAACCCAAAAGAGTCCCGACGGCCTCGCTCAGGCCTTTCTGATCGGAGAGGAATTTATCGGCACCTCAGATGTCTGTCTGGTGCTGGGTGATAACATTTTTTACGGGCAGGGTTTTACGCCGATGTTGAAAAATGCGGTGAACCAACTCCAGCAGAAACGAGGCGCGACGATTTTTGGATACCAGGTCAAAACGCCACAGGACTTCGGGGTCATCGAGTTTAATAGCGATATGCAGGCAGTGTCGCTGGAAGAAAAGCCCGAACACCCGAAATCCAATTTCGCGGTGACTGGCCTCTATTTTTACGACAATCGGGTTGTCGATATTGCCAGGAAAGTAGCGCCGTCTGCTCGCGGCGAGCTTGAAATAACGGCTATCAATAGTGCGTACCTGAATGATGGCTCACTGAACGTCCAGCTCCTTGGGCGCGGATTCGCGTGGCTCGATACCGGTACCCACGGCACGCTCCTGGAAGCGGCGCAATTTGTTGAAACCATTGAAAAACGTCAGGGGTTCAAGATTGCCTGTCTTGAAGAGATCGCCTGGCGCAATGGTTGGTTGGATAACGCGGGCATGCTCAGCGCTGCAGCGTTTTACGCGAAAAGTGGGTATGGGTTGTATATAAGGGAGCTGGTCGACGAATCTGACACTTTCGATAAGAGTGATGCGTCTGTTGAGTAACCAAAAAGTTCTGCACATTTGCCGGGCAGAGAAGTTCATTCCACCGTTTATCGATTTGGTACAGGCCAACTTTGATTCGGCCCTGCATGAATTTGTCATTTTTGGTGACCATGAAAAGTACAGCAGTGAGGGGCGCTCTGGTGTACTTCGTGTTGAGAGGGGTTTTGCCGGAAAAACAGCCGCAAAAGTCCGATTGATTGTTCAGATGCATCGCGCGGATAGAATCATTCTGCATGGGCTGTTTACCCGTGCCGTGATTAAAATGCTGTTTTTCATGCCCTGGTTGCTGAAAAAGACTTACTGGTTCATCTGGGGCAACGATCTTTACGGCAGGAGAGATGCAGACGCGAAACCAGGTCTGAAGGATTTTTCCAGACGGTTTGTTATCAGGCATCTCGGACATCTCGTGACTCATGTGCCAGGTGATATTGAGCTTGCCAGGGAGTGGTATGGCGCTGGCGGTAAAGCTCATCACTGCCTGATGTATACCTCCAACCTGTTTTCCGATCCCGGTGTAGGCGAGGCAATCACTGATTTCGTTGAAATTCAGGTGGGCAATTCTGCCGATCCGAGTAACAACCATCTTGAAGTGTTTGAAAAACTGGCGAGTCTCCAAACCGATAATTTTCGCGTGCTTGTGCCGCTCTCTTACGGCGACCAGCAGCATGCCAGATGGGTTATTAGCGCAGGCAAAGAGTTATTTGGTGACCGCTTTGTGCCACTCACGGATTTTATGCCTTTAGCTCAGTATCAGGCGTTTCTCGCAACGATTGATATCGCTATTTTCAATCACAATCGTCAGCAGGGTCTCGGCAATCTGATATCGCTTCTTGGCATGGGTAAAAAAGTTTATCTGCGGCGCGGTATCTCAACCGCCAGCCTGCTGAGTTCGCTGGAAATAGAATGGTTTGATGTTGAAAAGGTCGATTTGTCCCCGATTCCGGAGGTTTCGAGGGAAAGCAACACGCAGAGAGTGCGGCAGATCTTCTCAAAGTCCAAATTGATCGCACAACTTGATGATCTTTTTAAGGGGTGAGTGATGGGTTACCTTTCTCAAAGTGCACTCGAAGAACTGAACTTCAAAAGCCTGGGGCGGGGTGTCAAGATAAGTGACAAGGCAAGCATTTATGACGCGGAGCAGATGGACATCGGAGATTTTTCCCGGGTTGATGATTTCTGCATTCTGTCAGGCAAAGTTTCCCTGGGCCGCTATTGTCATGTGACCCCTATGTGCCTGGTTGCCGGTGGACAACCTGGTGTAGAACTCAAAGATTTTTGCACCCTGGCTTATGGCGTAAAAATTTTTGCACAATCCGATGATTATTCCGGGGAGACCATGGTTAATTCTCTTGTTCCACGTAAATACAAGCGAGAGCATTTTGCGTCGGTTCTGCTAGAACGGCAGGTCATCGTCGGCACAAACTCGGTCATACTCCCCGGCGTAACGATTGCCGAAGGCGGCGCAATAGGCGCTATGACTCTGGTGGCAAAGAGCACCGAACCTTGGGGGATATACGTTGGAAGTCCGGCCAAGTGGCTGAAAGCGAGAAAGAAAGATCTGAACGAACTTGAAAGCAGATTCCTACAGGAAGAAGGCGAGTGATCCCATTTAATCGTCCCACGGTGACGGGAAACGAGTTGCCCTTCATTGAAGAAGCGTTGAAGCAGGCAAAGCTCTCTGGCGACGGTCCATTCACTGAGCGTTGCCAGCGGTGGTTCGAACGCCAGTTGGGCTGTAAGCGCACCTTTATGACCCCCTCCTGTACTCACGCCCTCGAAATGGCGGCCTTGTTGATCGATGTGATGCCTGGCGATGAAATCATCATGCCGAGCTACACCTTTGTCAGCACCGCTAATGCGTTTGTACTCCGCGGCGCGCGCATAGTATTTGTGGACGTTCGTCCGGACACCATGAATATTGATGAAACTTTGATAGAGCAGGCGATCACCGAAAAGACCCGGGCCATTGTTCCTGTACATTACGCCGGCGTCGGATGCGACATGGACGTTATTATGGAGCAGGCCAATCGTCATGGGCTTTATGTGATCGAAGACGCCGCCCAGGGCATGATGGCCGAATATCACGGCCGCCCTTTGGGCGCCATCGGGCACATGGGTACGTTCAGCTTTCATGAAACGAAAAACTATACCAGCGGTGGTGAGGGCGGATTACTCATCATCAACGATGAAAGCTTTGTAAAGCGGGCCGAAATCATTCGGGAAAAGGGTACCAACCGCAGTCAGTTTTTCCGCGGCATGGTCGACAAGTACAGCTGGGTTGGAATGGGTAGCAGCTATCTCCCTTCCGAGCTTCAGGCTGCCTATCTCTGGGGCCAGTTAAACCGGGCCGAGCAGATTCGTGATAATCGCCTGGCGATCTGGACGCGGTATCACCAGGCGTTCAAATCCCTGATTGCAAACGGCATTGTTGACGGGCCTGCACTGCCGGAGGCGACGGCACACAATGCCCACATGTATTTTCTGAAAGTCCGGGATCTGGAAGAACGCAGCGCCCTGATTGATCACCTCAAACAAGCCGGTGTTATGGCTGTATTTCACTATGTGCCGCTGCACTCCACGCCGTTTGGCCAGACCGTGGGGCGATTCCACGGCGAGGAACGCCATACCACCAAGGAGAGCGAGCGCTTGGTGCGTCTGCCTATCTGGTACGGCATGCCAGAGGAAGAGCAGGAGCTCGTCATTCAGTCGCTACTTGCGTTCTTCGGCTGATGAGTGATTTTTTCGCCGGGGACTTAACGTCCACAGGCCCGCGTATTTGTTAAACGTCACTTGAGCGTAAGTGACCGCCGTCAGGTAACCCACTGCGCCATCAAGAAACCCGAACCGGATAAAATAAACCTGCACAAAGGTCATTAAACCCCTGAGGGTAGGGTAGACCATGGTGCGCGTTTTCTTGCCCTTCCGGTGCTTTTCCAGCGAGCCTAGCCAGGCATACTTAGAGCTTTTTTCCAGTGAGTGGCCAAAGTCCCTATGCGTGTAGTGCGTCAGGCGGCCGCGCAGCGTTCTGGTCTTTCGTCCCTCTGGAATGAGGATGCGCTCGTGCACCAGGGCGTCGGAGAAACGAACGCCTTCCCGCCGGAACAGTCTCAGAGGTGCCCTGCCACTGCGGCCGAAATCCAGGCGGGCGCCATAGATGGTGACGGCCCATGGGAGTTTGTAGGCATCTGCGTCGGGATCGGCAAGCCGGTGGTTGATTTCACGGGCCAGTTCCGGGGTTATGCGCTCATCGGCATCCAGTGACAGTACCCAGTCGCCTGTGGCTTTTTCCAGGGCTCTTTGTTTCTGAACACCAAAGCCGGGCCAGTCGGTGACCTCAAGGATGTCGGCATATTGCTTGGCAATCTCAACGGTTCTGTCTGTGCTTCCGCTATCAAGTACAATGATTTCGTCAGCAACCAACCTGGCCGATTTCAGACAATCGGCAATGTGGTCTTCCTCGTTTTTAGTGATAATTGTGGCCGATACCGTTCTCGTCCGTTGCCTTACGTAAGAGGTGCCCAACTCGTTGAATAATGCAGCGGCAATACCTGAAACAGATAACAGGTAGAAGGTCAGAAACAGCGTTCGGTTAAAGGTCGCTTCGGTCAACCCGAAGATGAGGTAACCAACGCTGACCATTGAGCCTGCCACTGCCAGATGTGCTGTCGCTGTGTGGGTGTTGAGCAGGTGCCGTGCAAAAATGGCCAAAGGCAGGAAAATCAGGAATGCCCAGCTCAGAATGCCCGGGACACCGCTGGTAGCGGAATTGTTGAGTAAGTCGTTGTGGGCGTGGCCGGTACAACAGTCGATCAGCACGGCAGACGATTCCCCTGATGCGACTGAGGCTTCGATTTCGCGCGTATAGCCTCCAAGACCCACGCCGGTCCAGGGGTTGTCTTCAAACATCTGCCAAGCCTGCCCCCAGACTTCCATCCGGACGGTGATGCCGGAATCCAGGGTGTCGCTCTGTATAAATCCCTCGAGCTGACCGGGCACACGATCATTCGTAGAAATGGCGATCACCAGCAATACAGGAATTGCGAGCAGGCTGACGATGCGCAGATTTCTGCTGAGTAGTGGCATTAAGAGCAGCAGAAAAAATGGCAGGGCAACCAGGTTACTCCGGGTTTGCGACAGCATGGCAATTGCGGCCGCTCCGGTACCCAGAACGATAAAAAGAAGAGCAAGGGGGCGCCGCTGGCTGCGGAGGAAAAACAGCCCGCCCGTGAGGGTAAGGAAGCTACCCAGCAGCGCGATATTCCCGAAGTTGATCGGGTTTATTCCGCCGCCGAAGCGGTTACTCAGAAGCGAGTCTATAGAGCCCTGGTTCGCGATCAGCGTCGAACCCAGCAAGGCAAAAATGGATGCAGCCAAGAGGCCAGCCCCTGCAAATACCGTGTTTGCGCCCAGTCGGGCATAGCTCAGGGCGATAATCAGGGGCCAGAACAGAATAAAACGGGCGTGAGTACCAAGCGTTTTTCCGCCCTCATAACTGAAGCCCTCAAGGGCCCAGGAGCAAACGCTCACGAGTACAAAAAACCAGAATGCAAAATGCAGTAAACGTAACTCTTTTGGTTTATCCCACCCGGCTTGATACAGGGATTTCCGGTAGCTGATCACAAAGCCCGTGATGGCAAGCAGCAAGGTGGCGGCTGCCAGCACACCGGACGATAGAAGTGCGCCCGCGACACCGATTACAAAAAGCAGGTGGACAGGCTTTTCGAATTGATTGGTCATGTCAGCATACCCGGTCCGGGTTGTAGGGATTGATTTCGCCTGGTGGCCGGTGCCGCATGCGCTTGTATTCCCATTGATACTGCCCGGGAATATCCCGGATACACTGCTCAATAGACTGATTCAGGGCTGTTGTGGCTGCCACGGCATCCTTGTTATCCAGGCCTGGCTCGGTTTCGCGCACGACAATGCGAAACCCGTGCGCGTTATCCAGTCTCTCGGCGTAGGTGATCAGAACCTTGGCACCAGTGCGCTGCATGAGCTTCGACACCAGAGTCATGGTTTTGACTTCCATGCCAAAAAACGGAGCAAAGGCATTGCCTTTGCCGCGCGGGGACTGGTCAGGAAGGATGCCGGCAACACCGCCTTCCCGAAGAATCGAAGTCAGTCTTACAAGCCCCCGCCTGTCACCGCGCACGAGCTCTGAGCCCAGTCTGCCTCGTACCCGGATCATGTAGTCCTCGAATTCCGGCATGTTTGGCGGGCTGTACAGTGCGGCCATTTTGTAACGGGACGAGAAAAACAGTCCCGCCAGTTCCCAGTTCCCAAGGTGCGGCGCGAGCAGAATCAGCCCGCTGCCGTCAGCCATGGCGTCGTCGATTAGCTCAAGACCCTCAGTCTCCCGAACCAGGCCAAGGCACTTTTCAACCGGCCACTCCCACATCAAAGGCACTTCCAGCATTGTCATCCCTGTATTCATCAGCGATTCTTTTGCCATGGCTGCGCGTTCGGGTTGTGACAGCTCCGGGAGGCAAATCGCGAGGTTGATGTCGGTAACCTCGCGCGTTTTGACCGGCAGCCTCCACATAAGCAGGCCCACAAGCTTGCCGATTCTTTGAGCACCTGCCAGCGAAAGCCAGCCCGCAATGCGCAGAAGACCTGCAATAAAAAGATACTTCAATTTGCTCATATTCTGCCGTACCGGTCTTCGTATCTGACAATGTCATCCTCTCCAAGATAGGAGCCGGATTGCACCTCGATCAGCTCCAGATCGATAACGCCCGGGTTTTCCAGAGAGTGCACCTGGCCTATAGGGATGTATGTGGATTGGTTTTCTGTAACCAGATAGGTTTTTTCGCCGTTGGTCACCCGCGCGGTACCGCTGACAACAATCCAGTGCTCAGCACGATGATGATGCATCTGAACTGAGAGCTTGGCTCCGGGTTTTACAGTAATTCGCTTCACCTGATAGCGCGGGCCGCTGTCTATGGAGTCATAGATTCCCCAGGGCCGATAGACCTCACGGTGATTCATGTGCTCGTGCCGGCCGTCGCTACGGATTTCCTCAACCACAGCTTTTACATCCTGAACTTTGTCTTTGTGAGCAACAAGAATGGCATCGTTGGTCTCGATGATGACAAGGTCATCGACGCCGATGGTTGCAACGAGCCTACTGTCTGCGTGAACAAGCGTGTTGCGGGTTTGATGGGCTATCACATCGCCGCTGAGGCTGTTTCCATCCGCGTCTTTTTCGCTGACGTCCCAAAGCGCGGACCAGGATCCGATATCGCTCCACCCGGCGTCCAGAGAAACGACGACAGCGTGATCGGTTTTCTCCATGACGGCGTAGTCAACGGATTCGGAAGGACAGTTCGCAAACAGTTCCGAACTCACCCGGATAAAATGAAGGTCCTCGCTGGTATCTGCCATCGCGGCACGACAGGCAGCCAGAATGTCAGGGCGGTGCAGTTCCAGCTCTGTCAGATATTGCCTGGCGCCGAACAGAAACATGCCGCTGTTCCAGAGGTACTCTCCGGACGCAAGATAGGCTTCAGCGGTCTCGATATCGGGCTTTTCCACAAAACCATCAACGGTGTAGCAATCTGTGGCCAGTTCGCTGCTACGGTGTATATAGCCATACCCGGTTTCAGGTTGGTGGGGGACAATGCCGAAGGTAACAAGCTTTCCTTCCTTTGCCAGAGGTACAGCCTTTGCCACGCCTGCCTGAAAAGCCTCGACATCTTTGATCAGGTGATCGGCGGCAAGAACCAGCATAAGAGGATCGTCGCCACCGGCGGCGCTCTCGCACAGCTGCAGTGCCGCCAGTGCAATGGCAGGAGCGGTGTTGCGGCCGCAGGGCTCCAGGATAATGCAGCTATCCTCGTGGCCGGATTGCCGCATTTGCTCCGCAGCCAGGAAGCGATGCTCTTCATTGCAAATCAGGAGTGGTTTTTGGGCGTCCATTCCGTCAAGCCTGGCCACCGTTGATTGAAGCATCGAGAGTGGGCCGTCTGTCAGTTTGAGAAACTGTTTCGGGTTCAGTTGTCGTGACAGCGGCCAAAGTCGCGAGCCGGTACCGCCAGCCATAATGACGGGATGAATCATGAGCTTACTCCGGGCTTGAATGTGTGAATGCTATGGAATAGCACCAACCTGAGGTGAAATACTTTACCATACTGGCATCGTAATAATGACCGGCCCATGGCTTGGGCCGACTGCTTTAAATGCCAGGAATCGTGATGAAGATACCATTGTCTGCTTACTACATTACCCAGAACGAGGAGATGAGGCTCCCGGAGTCGCTGGCAAAGGTGACTGGCTGGGTTGATGAAATCATTGTTGTGGACTCTGGCAGCACAGATAGAACCCGGGAAATTGTGGAATCGGCAGGCGCCCGGTTTGTACACAATGACTGGCAGGGCTTTGCGTGTCAGAAGGCATATGCCGCAAGTCTTTGCCGCAATGACTGGGTGCTGGATCTGGATGCTGATGAAGTCCTGTCGGACGAACTTGTTGGGAATATGAAGGCACTTTTCGAGGCGCCCATTCCGGCTGATATAGCGGGCTTTAAAATGCGTTGGGTTCTGTCTCAGCCGAACCCGGAGCATCCTTTCAGGCATGATAAAAGCAAGAAGATCTTACGGCTATACAACCGGAAAAAGGCCGCAATTGAGGCGGAGAAAGATAGTAATAATGATCGGCCCCAGGTAAGAGAGGGGAGGGTCGAATATCTAAAAGGTGATGTTCTTCATAGAACGCTTATATCGCTTGAACAAATGGAGAGGAAATACTGCCAGCTTTCATCAGAACAAGCGCGGTATCTGGTTGCGAAAGGCCGAAAAATCTCCGGTGCCCGTTTGTTTGTAGAATTCCCACTCAAGTTCCTCAAATATTACTTTGTTCATCGGCAAGTCCTGAACGGCTGGTTCGGGCTCAGTGTTTCTATTACGGCAGCCAATAGAAATTTCATGAGGCTGGCCAAGGCAAAAGAGTTACAGATGCTGGCGGAGATAGAGGATCAGAGCCGCGCAGAATCAATCCGCTGATTATTTGCTGAGAAGCTCGTAATAAAAATCTGCTGTCCGGTTCGCCATAGCCTCCAGTGTCAGCTCCCGCGAAGCATGCTCAAAACATGCTTCCTGGCTTTTTCTCAGGCTTCCCGGATCTGCAAGTTGCACTGACAACAGAGTTTGTAGCGCGTTCAGGCCTGTTGTGGTTGCCAGGCTTTCGGCGGGAAGAAGGTCGAGAGCACCGTTAACGGGTGTTGACAGCACAGGGCAGCGCGCGAGTAACGCTTCGATCAGCGCATATGGAAAACCCTCGCGTTCGGAACTGATTACGCACACAGATGCTTTCTGAAGCCAGGCCGCAGGGTTGTATTCGTAGCCGGGCAGTTTTATGAAGCTTTCAGCTCCCAGGCGCTGGACCTGTGCCCTCAGCTTTTCGGCCTCGGAGCCCTCGCCCAGAATATAGAGTGGCAGTGCCGGATTGACTGTCGCCCACGCAGAAATCAGGTTGCCGAACTGCTTGACCGGCTCGAGGCGACCTATGGCAACTGCGAAGGCTTGGTTTCCGGGTACGGGGTGAGTTGTTCTGGCTCCGTTGTTCTGAGGTTTGATCCCATTGTGAATCAGGATTGTATTCTGGTGCGACAGCACCTCCAGGATACCTTTGCTAACAGCAATTACACCATCAAGTTTGTCGAAAGCCCTATGGCTGGATTTGGTGCCATGGACAGTGCCCACCGTTACGCTTCCCTGGGTTTCCATCCCGGAGATCAGTGCAGCTGCCTTACTGCCTTGGGCATGGAGTACATCGGGTGATAGCTTGCGAAGCATTCGTCTCAAACGCAGCTTTAACAAGGGATTCCGTCTTCCCCATTGTACCGGCAAAGGATGGAAGGTGATTTCGTGTGAAAAGCGATGCCGGTAATCCGGGTGTGCAAGAACGTGCACCTTGTGCCCGCCGCGAGCAAGTTCTTCCGAAAGGTCGGCCGTATGCTTCTCCATGCCTCCCCAGTTACCTCCCGGAGTGGCAATTAGCTGGGCAACGGTGAGGCTGTCGGGTGCGCTCATGGAGAAGAGGGCGCTTTGCCAAGAACTTTGCGGTAAACCTCCAGCGTTGACTCCGTTTGTGCCTGAAGGCGAAACCTGAAAGGGATCTCAATATTCGGGGTGCTGTCGCTCAACAGCCTGAGTGCAACACGGGCGAACTCACGGGTGTCGTCGGGCGTTACTAGCCCGTCACGGAAACATGCCTGCAGTGTTTCTGCTGCACCGCCACGATTAAAGGCAACCACGGGAGTGCCGGAGGAAAGCGCCTCGGTGACCGTGCGGCCGAAAGGCTCAGGTTTTGTCGACATGTGGCAAACCAGGTCGGCAAACAGGTAAAGCTCCGCCATATCATCCCGCTGCCCAAGGAAGGTGACTTTATCGGTAAGCCCGAGCTTCGACCGATGCTGCTCAAGCTCCTCCATAAAGTGTTCTTTGCCCGGCTCGGCACCTCCAACAATAATGCCGTGGCAATCAGGCTTTTCGCTGGTGATCTCTGCCATGGCTTCAAGAAACTCCAGCTGGCCTTTCCACCGGGAAATGCGCCCCGGCATCATCAGAATGCGCTTGTTCTCAAGGTGTGGAAATTGCGTAAACAGAGTCTGTAACCATGCTTCGCTCAGCTCTCTGTGCTGAAAATAATCCACATCCACGCCGCGCTGTATCACGGTCAGCTTTTGTTCAGGGACCTTGAAATTTCGAATAACGTAGTCTCGCACACAGTTTGAAACTGCAATCACGTGATCCGATTTCGCCATGATGGCGCTGTAGGGATTGACGGAGTACATGCCGTGGAACGTTGAAACAATAGCGGGGCGTTGATGCACCGGTATCCCTCTCAGCGCCAGATGTATAATCCATGCAGGCATACGTGAGCGCACGTGAATGATGTCTGGCTGCAGCTCACGGATCAGCTTTCTCATGGGCCGGATCTGACCGAACGATGCGGGCGTTTTGCGATGAATGGGCATCTGTATGTGGGTTGAGCCTTGCTCCTGAAGGCGTTTTGCCAGCGGGCCGCCACTGGACACGACAAAAGACTCATGGCCATGCCGCACCAGATCAGACGCAAATTCCACAGTTCCTCTTTCTACACCGCCACTGTATAGGGCCGGCAGTGCCTGAAGAATTCTCAAGTAGTCGTCCTCTTTTGTGCTTTTTGAGTTTTTCCTGCGCCCGGTGCAAGCCAGCGCTGGATAACCCAGTTTGCCGCCCGATCTGCCTCCCAGAGAGGTTTCTCATGGCCGGTTTTGCCGCCCATAACCGTAGCATGATCGCTCCAGCGGGCCACGTAGCCCATTTCGACCAGTCGTCGAACCCCGCTGGCAACCCGACTGCCTGAACGCTCAGAGAGTTGAAATAGCCCGGTAGGCACACCGGATGTTGCAGCTTCGCACACCATCGACATGCTGTCTGGCGTTACCCAGATTGCTCTGGATGCGGCGACGTGATGGTTAAGCCAGTCTTCGTGGGTATCGTCAGGATTTACCACTGTGACCCGCGGGCCCGAAAGGTCGTCAAGCCTCTCGCTTAGAGCGTCCGGTGTTCGCCTTGAACTGCTGATCGTCCAGCGCCATTGCGGGTATTCGCCGATCAGGTTGGCAACTTGTCCAAACACAACGTCGTCGTCCCAGTCAAAATGTGGGGAAGGCCCTCCAAGCAACAACAGAGCTTCCGGCTTGTCCGTGATTCTTGCCAGGGGAGTGATTGTGTTGATGACACCCTCGGTGATCAGCGTGTCCCGGTTTTGCGCCACGCCATCGTGGGCAGGAATAATTGAGCCGCCGACCCAGATGCGAGGGAACCCGGGCTTCATGATAACCAGGGTCTTGGCTTTTCTGAGTTTCCTTAAAGACAGCAGGAGCCCGTGAGTACCAGAGCCCGCAGCGATGATCAGATCCGGGTGGGGCAGTGCTCTATCCAGCTTGGGAGGTATTGCCAGCAGTGCGCGCCAAAATGGAACCTTGGCGTCGTGCGCATCTATCCAGAACAGGCTGGCGCCGGCTTTCACGCGTAACCGGTTGCCCAAGCCTTTGAGTTGGTTCCTGTGCCCCGGTTTGTTGTCTGTGAGCAACCATATTACAGGTGCCGACGATGCTCTATTTTTTGCCATAGAAGCCCGGATCGTCCTTGTCTGGTCGCGTTTTGAAACGCCGGTGCATCCAAAGGTACTGGTCTGGAGCGCGCCGGATCTCGCGCTCCAGAATTTGGTTGATCAAAGTCGTATCCTGCAAGTCATCTCCGCTGGGGAAAGGTTCCAGCGGAGGGTGAAAATAAATGTCGTAACCGGGTTTGTCGTCTCGCCGGAAGTGGCTGAACGGAACCACCTTGCATTTGCTACGCGCCGCAATGCGTGACGTTGCGGTTATGGTGCCGGTTGGTATGCCAAAGAAGGGCGCAAATACGATATCTTTGCGTCCATAGTCCTGGTCAGCGGCGTACCATACTGTGCGATTATTACGCAGGCTCCGGAACAAGCCTCTGAGATCCCGGGCTCCGAGAACGGCGTCATACCGGCGCTCCCTGGCCCGGGTCATGATCGCATTCATCAACGGGTTGTTGTGATCCCGCTGCATTACATCCGCTTCAATGTACTCGGTAATCAGGCTGCCGCCGAGGTCCAGAGTACTGTAATGGCCTCCAAGAAGCAGCACACCCTTGCCCTCGGCCAGTGCGCTATCGAGGTTCTCCTTGCCGTGAACGTCCGTTATTTCAGTGAGCTTTGCAGGGTTTCGGAACCATGCGATGCCCAGCTCGATCAGGCCAATTCCATTGGCAATAAAGGTATTTCGAACCAAAGCAGCCTGCTGCGACTGATTGAACTCCGGGAAGCATAGGCGGATGTTAACCTCGGCTATGTGACGACGCCTATGGGCAAAGCGCCAGGCCAGAAGCCCCGCACACTTGCCGAGCCACCATTGAAAACGGATGGGAAGCTGTGCCACACACCACATTACAAAAACCCCGCCCCAGGTCGGCCACCAGCGAGGATGGAGGTAGGCGGAGTAGTCGGTGTTGCGCGGCTGCTTGCGATATTTCTTCTTCACGTGAAACGGGTCCCGAGGGTTCAATGGATTGCCGGGCAGACTATGGTGCCCGGCAGGGTCAGTCGGAAGCAAATCAATAGGCTTTGGGATATGATAGCGCACTGATTTGCCGGGAGTCCTGCGTGCTTCAATTTATCTATTCACAGCTTATACGGTTGCTACTGCCATTTATTCTGTTGCGTTTGTGGTGGCAGGGCCGTAAGGCCCCCGAACTGCGCCGAAACTGGCAGCAGCGCTTGGGTTTTGTGCAACGGACCAAGGGCAGCGTGGTGTGGGTGCATGCTGTTTCTGTAGGCGAGACGATTGCTGCGGCGCCTATGGTGCGGCGGCTGCTCGCCCGGAACCCGGACATTACGATACTGATGACCGCCATGACGGACACAGGTCTGACACAGGCCATGAAAATGTTTGGTAATCAGGTCCAGTATGCTTACGCACCCTACGATACCCCGGGCTCAATCCGTCGTTTTCTGAACCGTGCCAACCCCAGAATTCTGGTTATCATGGAAACGGAAATTTGGCCGAATATGATACGCCAGAGCCGTTCCCGGCGGGTGCCGGTTTTTCTGATCAATGCGCGACTTTCTGAGCGCTCGGCCCGAGGTTATGAGCGAGTAAAAAGTCTGGTTGCCCCGATCATGCGCAGCATCAGCTGGGTGGCTGCACAGGCAGAAAAGGACGCAGAGCGGTTTCGCAGAATCGGCGTTGCAGCATCCAAGGTTGCGGTGACAGGGAGCGTGAAGTTTGATGTGGATATTCCAGACGCCTTGAGGGAGGCTTCGCAAAAGCTTAAGGCATCCTTTTTCTCACGTCCGGTCTGGATTGCCGGGAGTACCCATGAGGGTGAAGATGCCCAGTTGCTGGCGGCGCACCGGCAGCTTTTGAACACCCATCCAAATGCCCTGTTGATTCTGGTACCTCGTCACCCTGAGCGCTTTGAATCGGTTGCGGAAAAAGTGGGTAAACAGGCATTTACTCTGGCGCGGCGCTCCCTTGGTGAAGATCCTTCGAGTGCAAACGTTTATCTAGGGGATACCATGGGCGAGCTGATGATGCTTTATGGCTCCAGCGATGTGGCGTTTGTGGGTGGTTCGTTGATTGAACGCGGTGGTCACAATCCTTTGGAGCCGGCAGGTTGGGGGATTCCTGTGATCTCCGGGCCTCACGTTTTCAACTTTGAAACCATTTATCAAAGGCTTCTCGACGACCGTGGCGTGACGATGGTCAGCGATGCGGGTGAGCTATACCGTCATTTGACGGTTCTGTTCGGTGATGCTGTCGAGCGCCAGGCCAGTGGAAAACGTGCATTGAGCGTTGTAAACAAAAATAAAGGTGCACTGGACAGAGTGGTTGATGGAATTATCGAGCGGGTCTGAAGCGGTTGGGGTGTTAGTGCCTTGATAGAGAAAGGATAAGAAGGTTTGCTTCTACCCTTTCTCCATCAAGCGTCTATGCGCCTTGTTTGCGTAAACTAGCGGGTAGGATCTTCCAGGGTCTCCTGGTCATTGGCAAGAGCCTCTATGCCAGGGGCCGTGGCGCTGAGCCAATTGTTCAATTCAATCAGGTCTCTCGGGCTGAGCGTGCCCGCAGCCTGTTTTAGTTGAAACGTGTTGTTCACATAGTCATAGCGGGCGTTGGCGTAATCCCGCAGTGCGACATAATAGGCCCGTTCTGCATCCAGTACTTCAACAATATTCCGGGTGCCAACATCATAGCCGGCGCGGGTTGCATCCAGAGCACTGCGGCGGGAAATGATGGTTTGTTTCAGCGCTGACGCAGTTTCAATGTTGTTGTTAATGGTCAGGAACAGGCTGCGAGTAGTTACCCGTACATCGCGGCGCACGGTGCTGAGAGTCTGCTCTGCCACTGTGACCAGAGAACGCTGCTGACGTACCCCTGCCTGAGTTCCGCCGCCAGAATATAGCGGCACATTGAGGCTGAGGCCGATAATACCCTGGGTAGTAACACCGTCACGCTGAAGGCTGGAGATCTGCTCAATTCCGTCAACATCTGACTTGCCGTAAGAGGCGTTCAGATCCAGTGTCGGGTAATGACCTGCCTTGGCCACTTTCAGTCCGGACTCACTGGCGCTCAGGTCGTAAATTGCGGATTGAATGGACCAGTTTTGCTCCAGGGCGGTCATTTCCCACGCGGCCGGGTCCATTGGTTCAGGGCGGCCCAGAGGGAAGTTCTGGCGCAGATTCTCCAGATCCTCCGAGTATTCACCGGTCAGCCTGGCCAGTTGCTCCCGTGCGATATTTACCTGGTTTTCTGCTGCAATTCGCAGGCTCCTGCTGTCGTCGTAGCTGGCGCGGGCTTCGTAGACTTCAGTAATGGCGATCAGGCCCACATCGAAGCGCTCCTGAGCCTGTTCATACTGGCGCCGGATTGCGGCTTCGCCTGCCAGGGCGGTCGTTACCGTATCCTGAGCACGCAAAACATCAAAGTAGGCGGTTGCGACATCAAGGATGAGTTGTTGCTGAGCCAGATTGTATTGCGCTCGCGCGGAATCTGTCTGGAACTGGCTGGCATCGTACTGAAACCATGCGTCTGCACGAAACAGTGGTTGTGTCAGTTGCACGCCGTAGTTCAGCTCTTTATAACTGTTATCCTGGGTTGCGCTGGGGCCGTCGGTATCAAGATGACGCGCCTCACCATAGGCACCGATTTGTGGCAACAAGGCGCTCTGGGTGACATCGCTGGCGGCTTGCTGGGATTCGAACCTGGCCTGAGCAGCAGCAATGCCAGAGTCGTAGGAGAGTGCTTTCTCATAGGTCTCTATCAGGTCCATGGAAAGGGCGGGTTGTACTGCCAAGAGGCCAACTAGCCCGGAAAGCAATCGTTTCTTCATTGTTACTCCTGAGTACATATGCGCGCTTGCGCCCTCTCGGGGCGCTTGTAAGGGAATGCCGAATCTCTGCGGAAAGTATGAGAACGGCATCAGCAATGGCATGGAAAATCGCACCGGTTTTAACAGGCCTGTCATTATGGACAATAATTGCCCTCAGCTCTACACTTGCAAATAGCACTCACTTTGAGTGCTATGCATTACAGACTCGCGTCTTGACGGGGTGCTGGTGGCCTAAGTTGTTTGGGGCACCGGCTGAGATTGCAACGCAGAACCCGCGACCTGATCCGGATAATACCGGCGTAGGGATTGAGACCAGACCATCTAAGAGCCAGCGCTGCCAGCCAAATAACGGCAGGGCTACTCTCTCCGTCATGCGCGACCCGAATACCAAAGCAATGTTCCGGGAGCGAATGATGACAGACCTACCAACTTACCTTAGTGATTCCGCCTGCGTGGATTCTGCCGCGATACAACCGTTGGCAGGATCGCGGAAAATATACGTACAGGGTAGCCGTTCCGACCTGCGGGTGCCTATGCGGGAAATTACCGTACAGGACACGCCCACGGAGTTGGGTGGTGAAAGAAATGCGCCGGTGATGGTGTACGACACCTCAGGTATCTACAGTGATCCCAACGCGACCATTGACCTGCGCAAAGGGCTCCCTGCAATCCGTGCAGCTTGGATAGCAGAGCGAGAAGACACTGCGCCCTTACCAGGCTATACATCCGAATATACCCGCCGGCGAATGAAGGACCCTCAGCTCGATCCGCTCAGGTTTATGGATGAGCGTAAGCCATTACGAGCGCTGGCGGATAGAAACGTTACCCAGATGCATTACGCCCGCAATGGCATCATTACGCCTGAAATGGAATACATCGCCATTCGTGAAAACATGAAACTGCAGGAAGCCCGTGAGCAGGGTTTGGTGAACGATCAGCACCCCGGACAATCCTTCGGTGCCAGCATTCCAATGGAAATTACGCCCGAGTTTGTGCGCAGGGAAGTTGCTCGGGGTAGGGCGATTATCCCTGCCAACATTAATCATCCTGAATCCGAACCGATGATCATCGGTCGTAACTTTCTGGTGAAGATCAACGGCAATATCGGCAACTCAGCGGTTACTTCCTCGATCGAGGAAGAGGTAGAAAAGCTCACCTGGGGCATTCGCTGGGGTTCCGACACAATCATGGATCTCTCCACCGGCAAGAACATTCACGAAACCCGCGAATGGCTCATCCGCAACTCACCGGTGCCCATCGGCACAGTGCCCATATACCAAGCGCTGGAAAAAGTAGGCGGCGTTGCCGAAGACCTAACGTGGGAGATCTTCCGAGACACATTAATCGAGCAAGCTGAGCAGGGCGTTGATTACTTCACCATCCACGCTGGCGTGCGCTTGCACCACGTACCCATGACAGTCAAACGCACCACAGGCATCGTCTCTCGAGGCGGCTCCATCATGGCGAAATGGTGTTTGGCTCATCACAAAGAAAGCTTCCTGTACGAGCACTTCGAAGACATCTGCGAAATCATGAAAGCCTACGATGTCTCCTTCAGCCTCGGTGATGGCCTGCGCCCCGGCTCCATAGCCGACGCCAACGATGCTGCCCAGTTCGGTGAGCTGGAAACCCTTGGCGAACTTACCAAAATTGCCTGGAAGCACGGTGTTCAGTGCATGATCGAAGGCCCCGGTCACGTGCCCATGCATCTAGTAAAAGAGAACATGGACAAACAGTTGGCGTGTTGTGACGAAGCACCCTTCTACACACTCGGCCCCTTGGTTACCGACATAGCTCCTGGCTACGACCACATTACCTCCGGTATCGGCGCTGCCATGATCGGTTGGTTCGGCTGCGCCATGCTCTGCTACGTCACTCCCAAAGAACACTTGGGCCTGCCCAACAAAGACGATGTAAAAACCGGCATCATCACCTACAAAATCGCCGCCCACGCAGCCGATCTGGCCAAAGGGCACCCCGGCGCCCAAATACGCGATAACGCCCTCTCCAAGGCCCGGTTCGAATTCCGTTGGGAAGACCAGTTCAACCTAGGGTTGGACCCAGACACAGCTCGCGCCTTCCACGATGAAACTTTGCCTAAGGACTCCGCCAAAGTGGCTCACTTCTGTTCCATGTGCGGCCCAAAATTCTGCTCTATGAAAATCTCCCAAGAAGTTCGGGACTACGCAGCGGAACACGGTATTGACGAGATATCGGCAGTGGATGCTGGCATGAAGGAAAAGTCCAGAGAGTTTATTGACTCTGGAAGCAAACTTTACGACAAAGTCTGAATTTTCTGGAAGCTGGCGGCGCGGTGCAATAGAAACTGGCGCTCGTCAACGCATAGCTCATAAGTCTGGGGCAGGGATCGAGAGGGCTAACCAAAACTGTGCGGAGCCATGGATGGCGGAGCCCAAGCGCCACATGGATGTGCCGCAAGGAGCGTGTTTTGGTTAGCCCTCTCGATCCCTGCCTTGCACCCAAGCTAGCATCAAGAAGGCTTGCAATACCCCTAAGCCAGAGTCTATCGTTCAAAATCGATTTCACTGCAGGGCAAACTATGACCAAGCCGTTCCAGTTCAAAGCCAGCGACGTCACAATCGAAAAACGCGAAACCGTCTTTCAGGGCTTCTTCCGTATGGATAAGTTATGGCTGACGCATCCGCGCTTCGATGGCCGGAGTATGCCTCAGTTTACCCGTGAGCTCTTTCTGCGCGGCGATGCCACCTGCGTGCTCCCCTACGATCCCGACCGCGACGAAGTCGTTCTGCTCGAGCAATTTCGCTTGGGCGCAATCGGGCGCGACCAATCGCCATGGTTACTGGAACTGGTTGCCGGAATGAACGAAAACGGCGAAAGCAGCGAAGAGGTTGCCCAAAGGGAAGGCCAGGAAGAAGCCGGGCTCAGTTTCAGCAAGCTCGACAAAATCTGTGATTACCTGGTTTCACCGGGCGGCACCACTGAAATGGTTTACCTTTACTGCGGCAAAGTCAGCACCGAATCGGCTGGCGGCCTGTATGGGCTCGAAGACGAGCACGAAGACATACGAGCCCATGTAGTGTCAGCAGACGAAGCCATAGGCATGATCCGTGACGGTCGCATTAATAACGCTGCTGCAATCATCGCTATTCAGTGGCTCCAGCTCAACAGGACCCGACTGCAGGCAGGGTGGTAGTAATGGGTGAGTGGACCATGAAGCCCAAGCGGTATGTGCCTGATCTGCGCCAGCTGGGAGCCCTGTGTGAGGGCAACTACCAGCGCCTTCGCAGGCTGCGCCAGCTCAGGGTAGACAATCAGCCAGTGTGTGAAATTGAACTGTATCGGGAAAATGAATACCTGGGCCGCGTTCGGATCCAGGTTCTACAAACCGCCCGGTATACGGAAACCCTCTTGCTCGAGCAGGTTCACAACAGCGGGCGTTGGCTCAATAATCCACTGATGACTGTTCGGGTATACCACGACGCTGCCATGGCGGAGGTCATCAGTTGCTATCGGGACACGCAGATTGCGCCAGTCAATGACTATCCCAACCGCTTTATGCACCATCCGGATGAAAAAGTTCAGGTCAACGGATTTCTTGCTGACTGGCTCGAGTACTGTCTGAGGTTCGGCCATTTGCCGCTCGAGTATGCGGCCTGGTCTGCTGGTGAAAGTGCGGACTGAAAATTGGCCTTGAAGAGGGCAGTATTGTTAAATACTGCAATATATTGGTCGCGCTGATCCAGAATGTGACGCCGGTTCCAATCAATAGTGATAAATCCCGAAGCTGACAACGTACACTTGTTTTTGAAATCATGGGGGCTAGCGTGAAACGGCAACCTGTGAATCCGTTCCTCAAGCGATGACAGCGAGCAGACCAAGAGCATCATGACGTCACAGGAAGCCACCCGCCCACTTCGGGTATTGCAGCTAACGGATCCGCACCTGATGGCCAGCGTTGATGGTGCGCTGCTCGGTGTAAATACCCGCGACAGCCTCGATGCAGTTATAGCAGAGGTGCTCGAATCCCGCGGGCAACCTGATTTGATCCTGGCCACAGGTGATCTTGCCCAGGATGGCTCGGAAGAAGCCTATCGTGTATTAGGCGACCGCCTTGGCGTGTTTGATTGTGGGTCCGCGTGGCTTGCCGGAAATCACGATCACGCTGAGTCGCTGACGAAAGTGGCGGCGCGCTATGGCGCAGACCTCAGGCACACTGTTCAAGCCGGCTGGCAGTTCATTCTTCTGGATTCTTCCGTGCCAGGGAAAGTTTACGGGAGACTTGCCCAATCCGAGTTGGACTTTCTGGCTGAAACCTTGGCCCAGCACCCGGATTTGCCGGCACTTGTCACGCTGCACCACCATCCGGTAGATATCGGTGCTGACTGGATGAGGGAAATTGGCCTCACGAATCGTGAAGATTTCTGGCAGGTGATTGACCGCTTCCCGCAAGTAAAGGTCGTGTTGTGGGGCCACATTCACCAGACTCATGAGCAGCAGAGAAACGGCGTGCAGCTGCTGGCCACGCCTTCCACTTGCATTCAGTTTACCTCCGGTTCGCGCAAGTTCTCCGTGGAAGATCTGGCGCCTGGGTACCGTTGGTTCGAGCTCCAGGCCTCCGGCAACTTCACAACGGAAGTGGGCCGGGCCCTGGATTTTGAGTTTGAGCTTGATAAGAACAGCTCGGGTTACTGATCTGTTTTCGCGAGTTCCCGTTCCGCAATTTCATTCCCGGCGCTTTGCGTCCGCAGTTCGCGGGCCGCATCTACCATAGCTTTCAGGGCAGGGATCACCTCTTCCCAGCGACGGGTCTTCAGACCGCAATCCGGATTGACCCACAAACGCTCTGCTGGAATCCTTTTCGCCGCCTTTCTCATCAAGTCTGTCACCTGTTCCACCTGCGGAATGTTCGGCGAGTGGATGTCATAAACGCCCGGGCCGATATCGTTGGGATACTCGAAACCCTTGAAGGCATCGAGCAGCTCCATGGCAGAGCGTGACGTTTCGATGGTAATCACGTCTGCATCCATACGGGCAATGGCGCCAATGATATCGTTGAACTCTGAATAACACATGTGGGTGTGAACCTGAGTGTCATCGCGCACGCCGTTGGCGCTGATGCGGAAGGCCTCGATAGCCCATTCCAGATAGGTATTCCAGTCTGACTGGCGCAAGGGCAAGCCTTCGCGCAAGGCAGCCTCGTCAATCTGGATAATACCCACGCCGGCCTTTTCCAGATCCTGCACTTCGTCACGTACGGCCAGAGCCAACTGAAGGCAGGTATCCTTGCGTGGTTGATCATCACGTACGAACGACCAGTTCAGAATCGTTACAGGCCCGGTGAGCATGCCTTTCAGAGGTTTATTCGTCAGGGACTGAGCGTATTTGCTCCATTCTACGGTCATGGCGTTGGGGCGGGTGATATCGCCAAACAAAATGGGTGGCTTCACGCACCGGGATCCGTAGGATTGCACCCAGCCAAAGCGGCTGAAAACATAGCCTTCCAGCTGCTCGCCGAAATACTCCACCATGTCGTTGCGCTCAGCCTCGCCGTGCACAAGTACATCCAGACCAAGCGCTTCCTGTTGCTCAATACAGTAGGCAATTTCTTCATGAATCCGCGCTGTGTAGTCATTCTGGCTCAGGTTGCCCAGGCGGAATTCTTTGCGCACCTCCCGGATTTCGGGGGTTTGCGGGAAGGACCCTATGGTGGTTGTGGGATAGGCTGGCAGCTGGAATCGCTCCTGCTGCAGCCGGGCCCGGATGCTGAATGGGCTCTTGCGCTGGCCATGCTCCGGCGTAATAGCCGACAGAGCCTTGGTGACCGCCGGGTTGTGGACCCGTGATGACTGGCTGCGGCTTTCGATGGCTTTCTGGTTGGTATTGAGTTCTTGCGCGACAGACTCGCGGCCATCATCCAGCGCCTTTGCCAGTATGCTCAATTCCTGCAGCTTCTGGCGCGCAAAGGCTAACCAGTTGCGGATTTCCGAATCCAGCGTGGTTTCGTTCTCCAGATCAACAGGCACGTGCAAGAGCGAGCAGGAGGTTGCAAGCCAAAGGCGTTCGCCCAGCTTTTCCCTCAGTGGCTCCAAAAGATCCAGAGTGGCGTTCAGGTCTGTTTTCCAGATATTGCGACCGTTGATAACCCCGAGGGACAGCACTTTGTGAGCCGGCAGCCAGTCAGCCAGTCGAGCAACTTCGATTTGGGCGCTGATGGCATCCAGATGAATGCCGGCAACCGGTAGCTCGCAAGCAAGTTGCAGATTTTCCCGCAGTTCCCCGAAATACGTCGTCAGCAGCAGTTTCACTGGGGCGGTTTTCAACTCGTGATAGGCGAGCACGAATGCGTGTCTCCAGTCAGCGTCCAGTTCTGTCACCAGCGCCGGCTCGTCAATTTGCACCCATTCGGCGCCTGCTGCTGCCAGTTTTCCCAGCAACTCGCTGTATACCGGCAGCAACTTTTTCAGCAGCTTCAGGCGGTCAGATTCATCCTTGGCCTTGCCCAACCTGAGATAAGTAACCGGGCCAATGATGACTGGCTTTGCAGCTACGCTTTGTGCGTGAGCTTCGGCCAGTTGCTCCAGAATGCGCTCAGCATTCAGGCTGAAGCTCGTATCGACACTGAATTCCGGCACTATGTAGTGGTAATTGGTGTTGAACCATTTGGTCATTTCACCCGCATGGACACTGCAGCAGGCGCTGTCGCTGGGAGAGCGGCCCCGGGCCACACGAAAATACGCATCCAGCGTGGTGCCCTCCTGGTTGCTGGCGCGCTCAGGCAAATTGCCGAGTGTGGCGCTCATATCCAGTACCTGATCGTACAGCGAAAAATCGCCCACAGGTGCCAGAGAAAGGCCCGTCTGCTCTTGCCAATTCTGCGCACGCAACTCAGCGGCCGTTTCCTGCAGGGCTCGTTCACTGGACTTGCCGTGCCAGAGGGCTTCCAGAGCAAATTTAAGTTCCCGGCGGGGGCCGATGCGCGGGTAGCCAAGGCTGTGAGTGGTGGTCATCCGGAACTCCTGATTCTGTACTTTTTCGGGGCGTTGATAGGAGTTGCCAGATTAGCGCTCAGGGTCAATGAATAATAATGGTATTATTTCAGGGTTCCATTAATTTTACTCATGGGTTTTCGAATGATTGAGCGTAACCACCTGGAAGTGCTCCGGGCTGTGGAAACGGAAGGTTCCCTGACCGCAGCGGCGAGTCGCCTCCACCTCACCCAGTCTGCGTTAAGCCACTCTGTCCGCAAACTGGAACAGCAACTGGGAACGCCAGTTTGGCTGAGGGAAGGGCGCCAGCTGCGATTGACCCAGGCCGGCAGCCACTTGCTTGCTCTGGCTAATCGACTGCTGCCACAGTTCGAACATGCGGAAATGCTCATCGACCAGTTCGCCAGAGGGCAGGCCGGTACCCTTCGTATCGGAATGGAATGCCATCCTTGCTATCAGTGGCTGTTGAAAGTTGTTGGCCCCTACCTTGAGCAGTGGCCGTCGGTGGATGTAGACGTAAAACAGAAATTCCAGTTCGGCGGCATTGGTGCCCTGTTTGGCCACGACATCGACGTGCTGGTTACCCCCGACCCGTTGCACCGGCCAGGGTTGGTGTTTGAGCCGGTATTTGATTATGAGCAGGTGCTGGTGGTGGCAGCCAACCATCGTCTGGCAGGCAAGCCTTGGGCAGAGGCAGCGGATCTTGAGGCGGAAACCCTTATTACCTACCCGGTGGCAATCGAACGGCTGGATGTGTTCAATTACTTGTTGGTTCCGGCCAATATGCGCCCGGCCCGCCACAAAACCATTGAAACCACCGATATCATGCTGCAAATGGTCGCAGCAGGCCGTGGAGTGGCGGCACTACCCCGCTGGCTGGTAGCGGAGTACAGCGATCGGCTGGCCATCGTTCCGGTAAAACTGGGCAAAGAGGGCATCTCCAAACAGATTTTTCTGGGTCGCCGCGCGCGCGATGTGGGTGTGCAATACATGGATTCGTTTATGAAGCTGGCGCGAGAGGTTCGCTGGCGCTAACGTTTCGGTTACACTGGCCAAAAAATCCGTCAGGAATTACCCTTATGAGCGAAATCCCGTCTGATCTCAAATACATCGACACCCACCAATGGGTGCGTGTGCACGCCGACGGCACTGCAACCGTCGGCATAACCGACTTCGCCCAAGAGCAACTGGGAGATGTGGTTTACATCGGCGTTCCCGAAGTGGGAGAGACCGTCACCGGCGGCGAGGAAGCCGGCGTTGCCGAATCCGTGAAGTCCGCATCCGATGTGTTCAGCCCGGTAACGGGAGAGGTTCTCCAGATCAACGAGAGCCTGGAAGATGAGCCCGAGAAGGTCAACGAAGACCCTTACGGCGAAGGATGGATGTTCAAGGTTCAGCTTACCGATCAAGGCGAGATCGATGGGCTGATGGATGCGGAAGCTTATGCCGAGCATATAGCGGCGGACGAATAAGTCTGGCAGGAACCGTCGGGCAAGGCTGTCCAAAACTGTGCGGAGCCAAGCGTACACGGACGTATTCACAGCGTGTTTTGGACAGCCTTGCCCGATGGTTCCCTCCGCCCAAGCTTGGGTGTAGTGGTCGTCAGTTAATGTATAATCCCGCCCTGATTTTCTTCCCTCTAGGTGGTCGCAATGAATTTCCCGATTTTATATCTACGCAAAGGCGCGGAACGCAGGCTTCGGGCTGGCCACCTGTGGGTTTACAGCAACGAAGTCGATATCCAGCGGTCACCGCTGACACAGTTCGAAGCCGGCACTCAGGCTGAGTTGCGGGCATCGAACGACAAACCACTCGGTGTGATTTTCGTTAACCCCCACGCCCTCATTTGCGGCCGCCTGATCAGTCGTGACGCCGCACAGGGCATGACTCCAAACCGCCTGACCCAGCGCATGGAAACGGCTCTGGCGTTGCGGGACAGGTTGTTCGACAAGCCCTTCTATCGCTGGGTGTTTGGCGACAGCGACGGGCTGTCCGGGCTGGTGGTGGACCGCTTTGGCGATACCGTAGTGGTGCAAATCTCCACCGCCGGCATGGAACAGATGAAAGAATCGATTGTCCGGGCGGTTCAGCGCCTGGCGCATCCGAAAGCCATCATCCTCAAGAACGATGGCAAGATGCGCAGCGTTGAGGGGCTGGATACCTACATTGAGCAGGCCCACGGCCCGGAAGCGACACTGCTCGAGGTTGAAGAAAACGGTGTTCGCTTCGAAGTGCCGCTTGAAGGCGGACAGAAAACCGGCTGGTTTTACGATCACCGAATGAATCGTCAGCGTCTGCAGGCCTACGCGCCGGGTAAGCGGGTGCTGGATGTGTTCAGTTACGTGGGTGGCTGGGGCATTCAGGCGGCCTGTGCAGGCGCCACCCAGGTTACCTGTGTGGACAGCTCTTCAGGCGCGATTGATTCGGTGCACCACAATGCCCGGCTCAACGGCCTGGATAATGTGGAAACCATTGAAGGCGATGCGTTCGAGGCGCTGAAAGCGTTGGCGGACGAAAAAGAGAAGTTCGATATCGTTGTGCTGGATCCGCCGGCCTTTATTCCTCGCCGTCGCGACCAGAAAGCCGGCGAACAGGCCTATGCGCGTTTGAATCAATTAGGTTTACGGCTGCTGGAGCGGGATGGGGTGCTGGTTTCAGCGTCATGCTCCATGCACCTCTCCCAGGAGAAGCTGGTTGATATTATCCGTGGCAGCGGGCGCAAGATTGATCGCTTCGTGCAACTGCTGGAGCAGGGGCATCAGGCGCCGGATCACCCTATTATTCCCGGAATTCCCGAGACGGATTACATCAAATCCTGCTTTGTGCGATCCCTTACCGGGTTTATGTGACGCCAAAGCTGAACCCGCTCTCCAAAAAAGGGCGAGTTCAGCGCTTTTTTGGCTAACATCAGCCGCGAAGCGTCATAACATCCCAACCCTTATTCCTGGCGAACTCCTCCAGCTTTGAATCCGGATCAACCGCAACCGGATTATCCACTTTCCCCAGCAGTGGCAAGTCATTGTGTGAGTCGCTATAGAACCAGGCGCCGTCCAGGCTTTCATTGTGAGCTTCCAGCCAGTCGTTCAGGCGGGCGACCTTGCCTTCCTGAAAGCTGGGGGTGCCCGCAACATTACCCGTATAGTGCTCGTTGACCATCTCGGGCTCAGTGGCGATCAGGTGCTCAATGTCCAGCAATTCGGCGATTGGCTCGGTCACGAATCGGTTGGTAGCCGTGATAATCATCAGCGTGTGTCCGCGCTGTCGGTGGCTGTTCAAAAGCTCGCTGGCTTTTTTCTGCAGCATGGGGCGCACTTTCTTGTCCATGAATTTGGCGCGCCATCTCAGAAGCTCATCCATGCTATGGATCGAGAGGGGCTGAAGCGCAAACCCAAGGTAGTTCAGTATGTCCAGCTCCCCGTTCAGGTATTCCTGATAAAAACGATCGTTGGCTTTGCGATAGGTCTCGGCATCAACAATACCTTCCTCTACCAAAAACTCACCCCAGGCATGATCGCTGTCACCAGCGAGCAGAGTGTTGTCCAAATCAAAAATTGCGAGCGTCAAGCGATTACCTCCAGGGGGAACAGGGCTTGCGAAAGACGGTATCTTACCATGGGTGGCGGAGAGCAGCTGCGTTTGCCGAAGTGTTGGGATTCTGTAAGAATGAGCGCAACTTGGAAAAAATCCGGCCGGTAAATATCTCACCGGCCTGCCGACTCTATCAAGAGGACTGTACCGTGATCGATTCAGACGGTTTCAGACCCAACGTCGGAATCATTCTGGCCAACCACCGGGGAGAAGTTCTCTGGGCAAGACGAATAGGGCAGGACTCCTGGCAGTTTCCCCAAGGCGGCATTAATCATGAAGAATCGCCGGAAGATGCACTGTACCGGGAGCTTGGAGAGGAAGTTGGCTTGGGCGCCGATGATGTTGAAATCATCAGTTGTACCCGTGGCTGGCTGAGATACCGCCTTCCCAGAAGGATGGTACGGCACAACTCGCACCCCGTCTGCGTGGGGCAAAAACAGAAATGGTTCCTGCTGAGGATGTTATCACCCGATGCGCAAGTACGCGTTGACGGTACGGATTCACCGGAGTTCGACGGTTGGCAGTGGGTAAGTTACTGGTACCCGTTAGGTCAGGTGGTTTCCTTCAAGCGTGAAGTGTATCGACGTGCGCTGAGAGAACTTGCACCAAGGCTGTTCTACAACATGGAACAGTGGCACCGGAGCGAGCATAACCGGCGTTTAAAGGAACAGGCGAAATGACGGACTGACACCCCCATGCTGAGCATTCTGCGAAGTCTTGTACAAGAGGTAAACAGTGCCCGGGACCTTCCTGAGGCGCTGGGTATTATTGTATCTCGCGTGCAGAAAGCCATGGGCACCGAAGTCTGCTCGGTTTATCTGTTGGACCCGGCTTCCAACCGCTACATTCTGATGGCAACCGAAGGCCTGTATCTGAAAGCCGTAGGCAAAGTGAGCCTTGCGCATTCGGAGGGGCTTGTCGGCCTCGTGGGTTCCCGGGAAGAGCCGATCAATCTCGAAGATGCGCCATCCCACCCCCGCTATCGTTATTTTCCCGAGACCGGCGAAGAGCGTTTCCGCTCCTTTCTCGGGGTTCCCATCATTCACCATCGTCGGGTGCTCGGCGTTCTCGTGGTTCAGCAGCGGGAGAGTTCCCGGTGTTTTGACGAAGGCGAAGAGGCATTTCTGGTTACGGTTTCCGCTCAGCTGGCGGGTGTTATTGCCCACAGTGAAGCGACCGGTGCCATCAGCGGCCTTTCTCTGACCGGTGAAGAGGCCCGTGATGTCAGCTTCAACGGTGTGCCGGGGGCGCCTGGTGTGGCCATAGGCCATGGCGTTGTGGTCTATCCGGCGGCCGATCTGGATGTGGTTCCCGACAGGCCGGCGGAGGACGTTGACGTCGAGCTGGAGTTATTTCAGTCGGCTGTGCAAGCGGTCTGCGCGGACATCGAGCAGGTTGCAAAGCGGCTGACTTCAACGCTTCGCCCGGAAGAGTTGGCCCTGTTTGACGTGTATCTTCGCATGCTGAGCGATGAAGCCTTGCCCGGTGAGGTTAATAACCGGATCCGCGAGGGTATCTGGGCTCAGGGTGCGCTCAAACAGGTGGTTCAGCATTACGTTCGTCATTTCGAAATGATGGACGACCATTATCTCCGGGAAAGAGCGGTCGATATCCGCGATCTTGGCCGCCGTCTGCTTTCCTATTTGCAGGAAGGCGAGCAGAAGGATCTGAATTATCCAGAGCGCACGGTTCTGGTCAGTGAAGAGCTGACACCTGCCATGCTTGGAGAGGTTCCCCGGGGTCAGTTGGTCGGCCTGGTGTCGGTCAAGGGCTCCAGTAACTCCCACGTCGCCATTCTTGCTCGCGCAATGGGTGTGCCCACCGTTATGGGACTGGTGGATATTCCGGTTAACCAGCTCGATGGCAAAGAGCTGATCGTTGATGGCTTTGAGGGGCAGATTTTCGCTTCCCCTTCTTCAGATCTCAGGGCGTTTTTTCAGGCTATTTGCGAAGAAGAGGACGAGCTTGACCGCGGGCTGGAAGCGCTTCGGGACAAGCCCTGCGTCACAACGGATGGCCACCGGGTACCTCTGCTGGTCAATACCGGATTGATGACCGACGTTGTGCGCTCGCTGTCTCACGGTGCAGAAGGCATAGGCCTTTATCGCACCGAAGTGCCGTTCATGATCAAGGATCGCTTTCCGTCCGAGCAGGAGCAGCGGCAGTATTACCGCGAGCAGCTGGAAGCCTTTGCGCCCAACCCGGTGACCATGCGTACGCTGGATATCGGTGGAGACAAGGCGCTGACGTATTTCCCGATCGAGGAAGAAAACCCGTTTCTGGGCTGGCGGGGCATCCGGGTGACGCTGGATCATCCCGAGATCTTCCTGGTTCAGGTGCGGGCCATGCTCAAGGCGAGCGAGGGTCTGAACAATCTTCAGGTCATGTTGCCGATGATCAGCAACATCTCTGAGGTTGAGGAATCGCTGCACCTGATTTACCGCGTTTATCACGAGGTGCGGGAAGAAGGTTTTGACATCCATATGCCCAAGGTTGGCGTAATGGTAGAGATACCGGCGGCGGTATACCAGATTCGGGAGCTGGCTGATCGCGTCGATTTTCTCTCGGTGGGTTCCAACGATCTGACCCAGTACCTGCTGGCGGTAGATCGCAACAACCCTCGCGTTGCCCAGCTCTACCACTCATATCACCCAGCCGTTCTTCAGGCGCTGGTGCGAATTGCCCAGGATGCCCATGCGGTCGGCAAGCCTGTAGGCATCTGCGGCGAGCTGGCGGGGGACCCCGGCGGTGCATTGCTGCTGATGGCCATGGGCTACGATTCCCTGTCCATGAACGCGGCCAGTTTGCCAAAAGTGAAATCCGTTATTCGCAGTGTCAGCCGGGAGTGGGCGGTGAAGTTATTAAAAGACGTGCTATTGCTGGATTCTCCTCACGTTATCAAGAGTTGTGTGGATCTTGCGTTGCGCAATGCCGGCTTTGGTCGCTATCTCCGACCTGGCAAGTCCACGTCGGCGGCCCTGGTGGAGAAGGCAGCTTCCTGAAAGCGCACTTGAAACTAGGGTGCGTGCTCTAAACCGGGTTGTTACCGTGTCAGATATACAGTGCCGAGAGTCCGCTCTGGCTCTTTATCCGGAAAAGGAACAGCTATGAAAGCGCCAACCGATCTGAAACCTTCTCCACGCATTGGGCTCGCGCTCGGTGGCGGGGGGCCGTTGGGTGGTATTTACGAAATCGGTGCACTTCGGGCGCTCGATGAAGCGCTGGATGGGCTGGACTTCAATAGCCTCGACGTTTATGTCGGCGTTAACGCCGGTTCGTTTGTTGCGGCCAACCTGGCTAACCAGATGACCACAGCACAGCTGTGCCGGATCTTTGTCCGGAACGAAGCCGAAGTTCACCCTTTTCACCCGGACGTGTTCTTCCGCCCGGCTTTCAAGGAAATAGGGAGTCGGATGCTGGCGATGCCAAGGCTGTTTTCCACCGCCTTGCGCCGTTTTATCAATAATCCCTACGACCAGAGTCTGCTGGAAGCCCTTACGCTCATGGCGCAGGCGGTTCCGGCCGGACTTTTCGATAATGAGGGGCTGCATGAGTATCTCAAGCGGGCGTTTTCCATGCTTGGGCGCTCAAACGATTTCCGGCAACTGAAGCACAGCCTCTACATTGTTGCTGCCGACGTCGAAAGCACTGAGGCCGTGTGTTTTGGTGCTCCCGGGTTTGACCATGTGCCGATTTCCAGAGCCATTCAGGCGAGTACGGCGTCGCCAGGCCTGTATGTGCCTGTCGACATAGATGGTCGGTATTACGTGGACGGAACACTGCGCAAAGGCCTGCATGCTTCGGTCGCCTTTGAAGACGGTGCTGATCTGGTTTTCGCGGTAAATCCGCAGGTGCCGATTGATGCCAGCGCTGCGGTGAGGGCCGGAACCATGGCGCCTGGGGAGCTGACCCGTTCAGGCATGCCGAACCTGCTGTCGCAGATGTTCCGGACCATGGTGTATTCCCGCATGAAATCAGGAATCGCGCACTACGCGACGGACTATCCGGATAAAGATATTTTGTTGTTCGAACCCACCAGAGACGACGCCAAGCTGTTTTTCTCAAACGTGTTCAGTTTCCAGTCACGCAGAATGGTTTGCGAGCACGCTTATCAAATGACCCGTCGGGATCTGCTGAACCGGGCAGACGAGCTGGAGCCAAAGTTGGCGAAATACGGCATCAAGCTTCGTCGGGACAGGCTCGAAGATGAACAGCGCACAATAAGTACCAGCCTTTATGGCGAAATGCTGCCGTTGTACGTGGCCAAGAGCAGGCAGAAAAAAGCAGCGGGGAAAGGCAAGCTGGTGGCCGGGCTGGAAAATGTCACCCAGTTGTTTTCAAAAGCAGAATAACTGACCGGGCTAAGGGTGTAAAACACCCCCTGACCCGGTAGTTTTCGATCCCGCACACGCGGGATTACTCTGATCAGAGTATGTAGCGGCTCAGATCCTCGTCTTCCGATAGCTCTCCAAGTTTCTCATTCACATAATCCGCCGTCACTTCAAATACCTCCGTTACGCCATCTCCGGCATCGAACGACAGGCTTTCCAACAACCTCTCCAGCACTGTATGGAGGCGCCTGGCGCCGATATTCTCGGTAGTCTCGTTCACCTTCCAGGCAATTTCGGCAATGCGGGCGATGGCATCTTCGCTGAATGTCAGCTTAACGCCTTCGGTGGCCATCAGCGCTTCGTATTGCTGAACCAATGAAGCATCAGGCTCTGTGAGAATGCGCTTGAAATCATCAGGGCTGAGAGCCTGAAGTTCCACGCGGATTGGCAGGCGGCCCTGAAGCTCCGGAATCAGATCTGATGGTTTGGACAGGTGGAACGCGCCCGAGGCAATGAACAGAATGTGATCCGTGCGCACCGAGCCGTATTTGGTGCTTACGGTGCTGCCCTCAATCAGCGGCAAGAGATCCCGTTGAACCCCTTCCCGGGAAACATCTGAAGAAGTGTTTTCCGAGCGCTTGGCCACCTTGTCAATTTCATCAAGAAACACTATGCCATTCTGTTCCACTGCAAGTATGGCTTTGTGTTTGATCGATTCTTCATTGACCAGCTTGGCGGCCTCTTCTTCCTTCACCCGTTTGAGGGCATCCGCCACTTTCATTTTCCGGGGCTTGGATTTGTCCGCAGCCATGTTGGAAAACATGCTCTGCAGTTGGTTGGTCATCTCCTCCATACCCGGCGGTGCCATGATCTCAACACCGGCGGCCGAGCTGCGAAGATCAATTTCAATTTCCTTGTCGTCCAGCTCACCTTCTCGCAGTTTCTTCCGGAAAAGCTGGCGCGTGGACGAATCCTCTGAGGTCTTCTGGCGGTCTTCGTCAAAGCTTCGGGGCGGTGGAATCAGGGCGTCCAGAATGCGGTCTTCGGCAGCATCCAGAGCTCTTTCTTCGTGACGCTTCATTTCCTGGACGCGAAGCATCTTGACGGCCATGTCCGCCAGGTCCCGGATAATGGATTCCACATCGCGCCCAACATAGCCCACCTCGGTAAATTTTGTGGCTTCCACTTTCAGGAAGGGCGCATCGGCCAACTTGGCCAGGCGGCGGGCAATTTCAGTTTTACCCACGCCAGTGGGGCCAATCATCAGGATGTTCTTGGGTGTAACCTCATCGCGAAGGGTGCTGTCCAGTTGCATCCTGCGCCAGCGGTTTCTGAGGGCAATCGCCACGGCTCGCTTGGCCTCTTGCTGCCCAACGATGTGCTTATCGAGTTCGTGGACAATCTCACGGGGAGTCATTGCAGACATGGTTACTCCGGATCGGTCGTTTTGGAGGGTGCTTCTTTGGAGAGCAGTTCGATGGTGCGATTATGATTCGTGTAAATGCAGATATCCGCTGCTATCTCCAAGCCTTTCTCCACAATTTCGTGTGCGGAAAGCTCGGTGTTTTCAAGCAGTGCGCGGGCGGAGGCTTGAGCGAACGGGCCGCCGGAACCAATAGCAATCAACCCGTGCTCTGGCTCAATCACGTCACCATTGCCGGTGATAATCAGGGAAGCTGTTTTATCCGCCACTGCCAGAAGCGCTTCCAGCTTGCGCAAGGCTCTGTCTGTGCGCCAGTCTTTGGCGAGTTCAACGGCTGCCCTTGTGAGATTTCCGTTGTGCTTCTCAAGCTGGGCCTCAAATCGTTCAAACAGAGTAAACGCATCCGCAGTACCACCTGCAAAACCCGCGATAACCTGCCCGTTGTATAGACGGCGGACCTTGCGGGCGTTGCCCTTCATCATGGTATTCCCCAGAGAAACCTGGCCGTCGCCACCCATGGCAACTTCGTCATCGCGTCTGACGGAAAGTATGGTAGTCATTAGGGCTCCAATTGCCTGATAAAAATCGGTATTGGCCAGTTATGGAGGCGGTAAAGGAGAATTCAAGAGGATGCAGACCCGGCCTTATCCCTGTTTGGGAACCTTCCGTATAAGCGGCTGAATGTTAATAGACACCAGCTTGTCGATCGCTGAGCTCATTTGACTGCGGGATGTGAACGGCCCAACATTCACGCGGTACCAGACAGAGCCGCTATCAAGCTCTATGCGCTGCACGCCGGCCCGGAGTCCCTGAAAAGCAATCTGAGCGCGCTGGCGCTCGGCGTCTTCCTTGCTGCGGAACGAGCCGGACTGCACCAGGTAGTCGAAGTTCTGCTTGGTCGGGCCGGGAGTGTATTCCTCTACCTTCGGGGGAATAACCTCCGATTCCGGAAGCATCTCATAAAACCGGAAGCCCGGCTTTTTCTCGACCTGTTTGGTCGTTTTGGCGGCGGGAGGCGGCGCCGATTTTTCGGTTGTCGTTCGCGGTTGCGGCCCACCGCTGGTGGGCACGGAGTTCAGGTAGACAATGAACCCGATAAACCCTCCAACCGTCGCCAATGACAGAATCCATTTCAAAGACAAACCTCCGCGTTGGGATCGAGCCGGCGCTGCCGGTTTGGTGCGCTTGTTCTGGGCGCGAACAGGCTTGGTCGGTTTTCTCTTGGCGGTGGCTGAGGGTGAGCCTGACCGGTTTTTGCGCGCGTAGTCTCGGGACATTTTCGTTACTTACATCTCTTCCGGTGCGCTGACGCCCAGCAGATCAAGCCCGTTTGCAATTACCTGGCGTACTGCGAGGTAGAGGCTGACGCGGGCATCGCGCACTGCTGTGTCTTCAATCAACACTTTATGGGCGTTGTAATAAGTGTGGAACTGTCCTGCCAGATCCCTCAGGTAGTGCGTGAGGTGATGTGGTTCGCGCTGGGCGGCGGAGTTGGCGACCAGTTCCGGATACTTCGCCAGTTGGTTTGCCAGCTCTTTTTCTTCATCCAGCGTGAGTAGCGACAGGTCGCCCACGCATTCGTTAAGCCCGCGTTCGACACCCTCTGTAGCCAGTTTCCGCAGCACGCTGCAGATACGAGCATGGGCATATTGAATGTAATAGACCGGGTTTTCATTGGTCTGGGAACGGGCCAGATCAATATCGAAGGTCAATTGGGAATCAACCCGCCTCGCAGCGAGGAAGAAGCGGGTAGCATCCCGGCCCACTTCGTCGATCAGGTCCCGGATGGTGACGTAACTACCGGCGCGCTTGGAAATTTTTACTTCCTGGCCGGAGCGGGTAACCATGACCATCTGGTGCAGAACGTAATCGGGCCAACCTTGGGGAATGCCCGCATTCAATGCCTGCAGGCCCGCACGAACGCGGGTGACCGTGGAATGATGGTCGGCGCCCTGTTCGTTAATGACGGTGGTAAAGCCGCGCTGCCACTTGTCCATATGGTAGGCCACGTCTGGCAGAAAGTAGGTGTAGCCGCCATCTTTTTTGCGCATGACCCGATCTTTATCATCGCCGAACTCTGTGGTTTTCAGCCACAGGGCGCCACCGTCTTCGTAGGTGTAGCCGTTGTCCTGGAGGCGCTTGACGGCCGCTTCCACCTTGCCATCCTGATACAGGGATGACTCCAGGAAATACACGTCAAACTCAACGCCGAATGCCTTGAGGTCCAGATCCTGCTCCCGACGCAGATAAGCCACGGCGAATTCCTGAATGGCAGATCTGTCTTCGGGATTTGCGCTGGCGGTCACTTCCCGATCGTCGGCGGTTACGGTATCACCTGCCAGATAAGCTTTGGCAACATCGGTAATGTAGTCGCCGCGGTAGCCGTCTTCCGGCCAGCTTTCGTCTTCAGGTGTCAGACCTTTGACACGTGCCTGTACCGAGAGTGCGAGATTGTTGATCTGGGCGCCCGCGTCGTTGTAGTAGAACTCGCGGGTAACCTCGTAGCCGTTGGCTTCCAGCAACCGGCAAAGGCAATCGCCAATGGCAGCGCCGCGTCCGTGGCCCACATGCAGCGGGCCGGTTGGGTTGGCGGAGACAAACTCCACCTGAACTTTTTCGCCTTTTCCACTGCTATTGCGTCCGAATTGGCCCGCTTCACCGAGAACGGTATCAACGATCCCGAACGCGCTGGCTGTGCTCATAAAAAAGTTGATAAAACCGGGGCCTGCAATCTCCACTTTCTCCACAGCGCTGCTCTCGGGTAGTTTCCCGATAAGCATTTCAGCCAGCTTGCGTGGTGCACACCCTGCCGTTTTCGCGGCAACCAAGGCGATGTTACAGGCATAATCCCCGTGGGATTTATCCTTGGTGTTGCCCACTTGCGGCGTGTATGTCTGGTCGGCAGGCAGTGTGCCGTCTGACTGAAGGGCGGCCAGTGCAGACTGGAGCAGGTCGGAAACGGTCTCTTTCATGCTGTGAGGTGACTCGGTTTGCTTGGAGAATTAATCAGGCAGGGCGCCTGTTGAAGACTGAAGGCCGGTATTATCGCGGAAAGTCTTGCCGCAAGCAAAAGGCTCGGTGCTGTTCAGCCGGTTTCCTGTGGATCGACATCAATCATCCATTTGGCGCCTTTGGAAAATCTTTGCCCCTCAAGTGTCTGACAAATACCGGTCAGCAGCATGTTCAGTCGTTTCCGGTTATCGGTGTTCAGCACCAGTTGCGCACGATGCCTGTCAGCCCTGCGCGCGATCAGCGCGGGAAGCGGGCCCCATATTTCGATGCCGGGCGCGTTGGCGAATGGCTTTATGCTGTCCAGTATTTGCAGGCTCTGTTCCATCGTATCCGCTTCGGCCCGGAAGATTGCCATGGCACGGAAAGGCGGGAACTGGCCGATCTCACGTTCTTCTAGAAGTTGGTCAGCCATATCCAGATAACGGCCGTGGCAGAGCGTTTTGAGAAGTGGGTGGTCGCTGTGACAGGTTTGTACAACCACTTTTCCTGATTTCGAGCCTCGCCCGGCTCGGCCGCTTACCTGAAGCAGTGTCTGGATCAGTTGTTCGGGGGCTCTGAAATCAACGCTGAAAAGCCCGCCGTCTGCATTGATTACGATCACCAGGGTCACATTGGGGAAGTCGTGGCCTTTGGCCAGCATCTGGGTTCCTACAAGGATGCAGGGTTCGCCACTGTTGACCTGTTCCAGAATACTCTGGATGCTGCCTTTGCGCTGCGTGCTGTCACGGTCGACCCGTACGATGGGTGTATCCGGAAAATTGGCTGCGAGAATGTCTTCTGTTTGCTCTGTACCTTGGCCAACTGGTTTGAAAGCGTCGCTTTTGCATTTCGGGCAGGTTTCGGTCGCCGGTGCCTGGTAATCGCAGTGATGGCATCGCATCGCCCGGTCACGGCGATGGTAGGTGAGGCGAGTGTCGCAGCGCGGACACTCAACCATATGGCCGCAATCAAAACACATCATGACAGGCGCAAAACCACGACGGTTTACGAAGACCAGTGCCTGGTTACCACTGTCCAGAGTTTGTCTGAGCGCCTGCAGGGCAGGGCGAGATAGTCCTCCCTCTAGTGGCCGGCTGCGTATATCCAGCAGACTGATTGATGGTGGCAGGGCGTTGCCAGCGCGTTCTTCAAGTCGAATGAGTTGATACTTACCGCCAAGTGCGTTGTGGTATGACTCCAGCGAAGGCGTTGCAGAGCCCAGAATAACCGGGCAGCGGTTCAGGTGTGCGCGATACACTGCGACGTCCCGGCCCGAGTAGCGAAAACCTTCGCCCTGTTTGTAAGAGCTGTCGTGTTCTTCATCAACGATCAGCGTTTTCAATGAGGTAAATGGCAGGAGCACCGCTGAGCGTGTGCCAATGAGAATAACCGGCTCGCCGTTGCGGATTTTCAGCCAGGCGCTCAGGCGTTGGCTGTCGTTGAGGGCGGAGTGCCATACCAGGATGCGCTCGCCAAAATAGCGTTGAAACCGCGCGACGGTTTGCGGTGTCAGGTTTATTTCCGGAACCAGCACCAGTGCCTGATCTTTGGCTGTGAGGTTCTGTTTAAGATAGTGCAGATAGATTTCTGTTTTGCCGCTCCCCGTAATGCCATATAGAAGGGATGCGCTGAAACCGTCCTCCGGCAGTGGCAGCTGGGAAGCAGCCTCGCATTGCGCGTCTGATAACTCCGGAGCGGCTATGGTTTCCGCGTGCTGGCCTTCAGAGATGTCATTCGCGGGTGTTGCAGTTCGAATCAGTTCCTTGTCACATAGTGCTTTTAGCTGCGGGCGTGAGAATCCGGCCTTTATGATGTCGCTGCTTTTGGCGCCCTGTTTATGCTGTGCGATCCAGTCCAGCAGGATTTTTTGCCTGTGCGCGTTTGCTGGCAGTGTGGCGCTGCTGCCACAGGCTTGCCACCAGTCTTCGGTCTTCTCCATGGCGGGCCGGCCCTTTCGCAACGCGGGTGGCAGCGCTGTGAACAGACATTCGCCCAGTGGGTGTTGGTAGTAGTCGCTGGCCCAGCTCAAAAGCTGAAAGGTTTCGTTTGGAAGTGCCGGCCACTCTTCCAGTGGATTGTGAAGAGGCTTTAGCGTGATCCCTTCAGGTGGCTCAATGTTGGTTTCCACGATCAGGCCGATCGCCTGTTGGCGTCCGAAAGGAATTTTCACGCGCTGGCCGGGAGTTACGGTGAGCCCCTCAGGCACGAGATAGTCAAAAAGCCTTCTGAATGGCCGGTTCAGTGCAATGCGAGCTGTGGATGGCACTGAGTGCTCCCTTTGGTAAGGCTTGCCTGCCAGGATAATTGCAAGTAAGATTCGCGGTCTGTTTCCGGCAGGGCATGATTGTGCCCCGTCTTATCATTTGATTCAAACATGCGGTGCCTGGCGCCAGGGCTTTTAAAATTGCCCCGTGATCAGGTAGCGGCATGACCCACAGAGGTTCGCCATGAAAGAAGGTATCCACCCCAAGTACGAAGACATCACTGCAACCTGCTCATGCGGTAATGTGATCAAGACCCGCTCTACTATCGGTCACGATCTGCAGCTTGACGTTTGCTCACAGTGCCACCCTTTCTACACTGGCAAGCAGAAAGTTATGGACACCGGCGGTCGTATCGACAAGTTCCAGAAGCGCTTTGGTGGTCGTATTGCAGGCAAAAAAGACTGATACAGTCTCAGAGTTTAAAAAAAGCGCCTGAGGGCGCTTTTTTTGTAGCGGCAAAAATATCTGCTTTGTTTTTGATCGTACGCAATTGGCCGTATTGACTGGTCAGATTTTGTTCGACCTGCCCTTGTCGTTTTGAGGCAGGCGAGCCATAATGGCGCGCTCCTTCAGACAGGCTCTTGTCGTCTGAAGGCTATTACCTTTAAACGTGACAAACGGAACAGTGGCAATGTCTCAAGATCTGAAAGAAGCAGCCCTTGAATATCACGCCAAGCCGCGGCCTGGAAAGATTAGTGTAGAAATCTCCAAGCCGACAGCGACCGCTCGCGACCTTGCTTTGGCATACAGCCCAGGCGTTGCCGAGCCGGTTCGCGAGATCGCGAAGGACCCGGAGAACGCCTACAAGTACACTGCCAAGGGCAACCTTGTGGCGGTTATCTCCGACGGTACGGCGATTCTTGGTCTGGGTAACCTGGGTCCGCTGGCGAGCAAGCCGGTAATGGAAGGCAAAGGCGTACTGTTCAAGCGCTTTGCCGGAATTGACGTGTTCGATATTGAGGTCAACTCCGAAAGCCCACAGGCGTTTATTGAAACCGTTGAGCGAATTGCTGACACCTTTGGTGGTATTAACCTTGAAGACATCAAGGCGCCAGAGTGTTTCGAAATTGAGCGCGCTCTGATCGAGCGGTGCAGTGTGCCAATCTTCCACGATGATCAGCACGGCACAGCGATTGTTACAGCTGCCGGCATGATCAACGCCCTTGAACTGCAGGGCAAGAAGATTGAAGAAGCGAAGGTGGTTTGCCTGGGTGCTGGTGCCGCTGCAATCGCTTGTATGAAGTTGTTGATCAGCTGCGGCATTCGCTCTGAAAATATCTTCATGCTCGACCGTAAGGGTGTGATCCACTCAGGTCGTGATGATCTCAATCAGTATAAGGCAATGTTTGCCAATGATACCGACAAGCGAACTCTGGACGATGCAATCGACGGAGCTGATGTGTTCCTCGGCCTTTCTGGTCCGGATTTGCTGACCGGTGAGCAGCTTAAGAAAATGGCGCCGAACCCGGTTGTGTTTGCCTGTTCCAACCCTGATCCGGAAATCGATCCGGCGCTCGCTCGCTCGGTTCGTGATGATCTGATCATGGCTACCGGCCGTTCGGACTACCCGAATCAGGTGAACAACGTTCTTGGCTTCCCGTTTATCTTCCGTGGTGCGCTCGACGTTCGCGCAACCTGCATCAACGAAGAGATGAAAGTAGCTGCGGTAGATGCCATCCGCAAACTTGCCAAAGAGCCGGTTCCGCAGGAAATCTGCGAAGCCTACGGCGCTGACAGTTTTGAGTTTGGTAAAGAGTACATCATTCCCAAGCCCATGGATGTTCGTCTTCTGGAAGTTGTGCCGGCTGCTGTAGCCCGTGCTGCGGTGGATTCAGGTGTTGCTCGCAAAGGCTACCCTGCGCACTATCCGCTCAAGAGCATGGATGACATCATCTGATTAGTGACGTTATAAGACCACAAAAAAACCGGCGGTGATCCCGCCGGTTTTTTTGTGGTTGCTTGTTTTTTTGCGCTGTGGCGGGCGTGTGGGAGTTGCCGCTAGAAAATCTGGCGCGAGAGCCCGTCCCCGTTTCCGCCTGTGCCACCCGGACCACTGTCATCCGCTGCCATTGGCGCTGGCGCATCCTCTTCCTTGAATATCTCGAAAACGCCTTCCTCGCCGGGCCTTGCGCGCTTACCGGTTTCGGGGTTGATGCGAATGTTAACGATACCGTTCGGCCGCGACATAAATGCCGAAGGCATTCCGTCCAGCGCTACTTTCATGTAATCGACCCAGATGGGCAGGGCAGTGCTTGCGCCGAATTCCCTGCGGCCCAGAGGCGCTGGCTGATCAAACCCTACCCATACAGTGGTGGCAAGGTTGTGATTGAAGCCGGCAAACCAGGTGTCCCGCTGTTCGTTGGTCGTTCCCGTTTTGCCTGCAATGTCATCGCGCCCAAGCGCCAAGGCGCGACGCCCGGTTCCGCGCTTGACGACATCCCGGAGCATTGAATGCAGGATGTAAACCGAGCGCTCATCCGCAAGCCGTCGCATGACCCGTGTATCCGGTGCGGTTTCTGCTGTGACGGCCGGGGACTTGTCGGTTTCCTCATCGGCAGCCACCGGTGCAGTTTCAATCGCGTCGCAGTCCCGGTCACAAAGGACGACGTCCGGGGCTTTGTAAATTGTTTCGCCGTTAACATCCGTAATGCTCTGAATCAGAAAAGGTTCTACGTCGTAGCCTCCGTTGGCTATCACGGCGAGGCCTCGAGCCAGCTCCATAGGGGAGAGCTGGCCGCTGCCCAGAGAGAGGGACAGGTCTTTGGGCATGTTCTCAACAGGAACCTTGAGCTGCTTGAGGTAGTCCAGTGTCTGCGGGATGCCGACATCTCTTAGCAAACGGATAGAAACCAGGTTCCGTGAGCGGTATAACGCCTCGCGAAGCGGAGTGGGGCCGTAGAATTGTCCCGAGGAGTTCTGTGGGCGCCAAGCGGTTTCGAGTTCCGAGTCGTCAAACACAATGGGGGCGTCGTTGTAGATGGTTGCGGGCGTAATGCCGCTTTCCAACGCTGCAAGATACAGGAAGGGTTTGAAGGTAGAGCCGGGTTGCCGTTTGGCTTGCATGGCGCGATTGTATTTGCTCTGTCCAAAGCTGTAACCGCCCGCGAGCGCCTCAATGGCACCAGTTTTGGCTTCGAGGGAGATCAGCGCGCCTTCGACTCCGGGTACCTGTACAAGCGAAACCCGGACTGGCTGGCCAATTCCGGCTGCTGTAGTTTCCTCTTCAGGCTCACCGTCCTCAGGCGTTACAGGTGCTTGCGGCAGCTCGTCTACGCGAACGTAAACAACGTCGCCAACGCTTACAACATCTGAAGGCTTTTCCGGCTTGGGGCCGGTCAGGTTCTCGGTTTTGTAGCGGTTAGCCCATTGCATTGATTCGAATGGCATAACAGCGGGGCCGAATCGGCGCACGTGGGCCAGAGCCTGGTTTTCGTCATCATTGACGGCGGTAACAACCGCAGGCATCAGGGACTCGATTCTCGGGTAATTCTGTATGACGTTGGAAAGGTCCCCGCTGGCCAGCGTTTCGGCGTCGAGCTGGCCGATGGCGCCCCGGTACCCGTGCCGGCGATCATAGGCTTCAAGACCGCTTCTGAGTGCGTCCGTTGCCATCTGCTGGTCTTTGCCATCGACGGTCAGTGTGACTGTGTACCCGTCGGTATAGGCCTCTTCGCCAAACCGCCTGACCATCTCGGCGCGAGCCATTTCTGCGACATAGTCGGCGTCGACCTCCGTTTCCGTTGCATTGTAGGTGGCGGTAATGGGGGCCTGGATGGCAAGCTCGTAAGCATCCGGGGTGATAAATTCGAGCTCTTTCATGCGGCCCAGAATCCAGTCTCTACGCTGCATGGCGCGCTGAGGATTGGCGAGCGGATTGTAGGCTGAGGGTGCCTTGGGTAGGCCGGCCAGCATGGCCATCTGTGCGAGAGAGAGTTCGTTGACCGGTTTGTTGTAATAAACGCGGGCGGCGGCGGCGATGCCGTAGGCTCGATTCCCGAGGTAGATCTTGTTCAGGTACAGCTCGAAAATCCGGTTTTTGTCCAGTTCACGCTCTATCTGAACTGCCAGAAGTATCTCGTTGAACTTGCGAATAAACGTCCGATCACGTGACAAAAAGTAATTTTTTGCAACCTGCATTGTGATGGTGCTGCCGCCAGACTGGATCGAGCCGGTAGAGACGAGTTCGATTGCAGCCCGCGCCAATCCTTTGATGTCGACCCCGAAGTGCTCGTAAAATCGTGAGTCTTCAGCCGCCAAAAAGGCTTGTAACTGAATTGTTGGGATCTGTTCGATTGTGATCGGTGCCCTTCTCTTTTCACCGAATTCTGCTATTAATCTGTTGTCTTTGCTATATACCCGCAACGGCGTCTGGAGTTTTATATCCAGGAGTTGTTCGACAGGGGGGAGGCCGGGACGAAGGTAAAGATAGAAGCCTGAGCCTACGATAACGGCGACACTCAGTCCGGTGAGAAATAACCATGCAAAAAGGCGAGATGTACGCAACAAATGAGACATTTTTTTCTGACAACTGTTGGATATAGGTCTATCATTTGAGAAATTGCTTTAGGAAGGATGAGTCGCTTCACCGTCGCAATTGTTCTCAGCTGAAGAAGAGCGAACATTGTAAACGGAATAATGAAGAAATTCTCTTAAATAAAAAACACATAACACATGTAACCGGGTGCATCTAGCCAGGTATAGGGTGAGCGCGTGTTCGGATTGTTCGGAAAGAAATCCAGTGCAGTATTGGGCGTAGACGTGAGTTCAAGCTCCGTCAAGCTCCTTGAGCTGTCTAAGCAGGGCGATCGGTATAAGGTCGAGAGCTACGCCGTTGAGCCTTTGCCGGCCAACGCTGTCGTTGAAAAAAACATTACGGATGTTGAAGCGGTTGGTGAAGTCCTTAAAAGGGTAGCTTCCAAGTCCCGTACCAGCGTCAAGCATGTGGCTATCGCAGTATCTGGTTCGGCGGTCATTACCAAGGTCATCCAGATGGACGGGGGTCTCAACGAGTTCGAGATGGAAGACCAGATTGCTCTTGAGGCAGACCAGTATATTCCATACCCGCTAGACGAAGTTGCGATCGACTTCGAGGTGCAGGGGGCCTCGGAAACCAATCCCGATCAGGTAGATGTGCTCCTTGCGGCGTGCCGTAAAGAGAACGTTGATATCCGTGAAGACGCCCTCGAGATAGCCTCCCTCAACACGAAAATCGTCGATGTTGAAGCTTACGCGCTCGAACGTGCGTACGCGTTGATTGAGTCACAGCTGGACTCCCAGGGCGAAGACCTTGTGGTTGCTATCGTCGATGTGGGTGCCACCATGACCACTTTGAGCGTTCTGGCTGAAGGCAAGACAGTTTATACCCGGGAGCAGATCTTCGGCGGAAAGCAGCTTACCGAAGAGATTCAGCGCCGTTACGGCCTGTCTGTCGAAGAGGCCGGGCTTGCGAAGAAGCAGGGTGGTCTACCTGATGATTATGAATCCGAAGTGCTTACACCGTTCCGGGAAGCCGTTGTTCAGCAGGTTGCGCGCGCGCTCCAGTTCTTCTTTGGGGCCAGTCAGTATAATGCGGTGGACTACGTGGTGCTCGCCGGCGGTACTGCTTCGATTCAGGGGCTGACAGAAATGGTGGAAGAGAAAACAGGCACACCGACACTGGTCGCGAATCCTTTTGCGGAAATGGCGGTCGGTTCGCGGGTTAACGCATCTGCCCTGAGCAACGATGCTCCTTCGCTGATGATTGCCTGTGGACTGGCAATGAGGAGCTTCGACTGATGGCAAAGATTAACCTCAGGCCCTGGCGCGAAGAGCTCCGGGCAGAGAAGCAGAAACAGTTTGTTGTGATGGTTGTGGGCGCGGCGATTATTGCGGGCGGCCTCACCTTCCTCTGGAGCACAGATCTGGATAGCAGCATTGCGTATCAGCAATCCCGGAATGCCTACATTGAATCTGCTGCCAAGAAGCTGGATGAACAGATCCGCGAAATCGAAAGCCTGAAGCGCAAGCGTGACGAACTGCTCGCTCGCATGAAGGTTATCCAGGATCTTCAGGGCAAGCGCCCTGTCATCGTTCGGGCCTTTGATGAACTGGTTCGCACTTTGCCGGATGGGCTCTTTTATACGGACATGAAGCGGGCAGGTGACCAGGTGAGCATTGTTGGTATGGCAGAATCAAATAGCCGTGTCTCAACACTCATGCGGCAGTTTGAGGAATCCGATTGGTTCACCAGTCCGAACCTCTCAAATGTATCATCGGCAGACAGCCGGAGAGCGGGATACAGTCAGTTCACTATGACTGTAAATCAAAAAACACCTGAGCCCGAAGGGGAGGATAAGTAATGAGCCTCGCGGACTCACTGAAAAGCCTGAATGAATTTGATATCAACGATCTTGATATAAATAACGCCGGTATATGGCCGGCCCCCATCAAGGCCATTGTTGTCCTGATCGTTTTTGGCCTGATTATGGGCGGCGGTTACTGGTTCTTTATCAAGGATCAGTACGTGCAGCTCGACCGGGTGGAAAAGACCGAGAAGGACTTGCGCAAGAAGTACGAAGAGAAAGCCTATCAGGTGGCTAACCTGGAGGTTTTCAAAACGCAGATGGTTGAGATGGAAGAAACTTTTGGCGCGCTTGTGCGACAGCTTCCTAGTGAGACGGAAGTGCCAGGGCTTCTGGAGGATATTACCAACACAGCTCTGGGCAGCGGGTTGGCGCTTCAGGAAGTGAAACTCCAGGCAGAGCAGAAGCGTGATTTCTACTCTGAACTGCCGATCAATATCCGTGTTTCAGGCTCCTATCACGAGCTCGCATCTTTCGTGAGCAGCGTTGCAAGCCTTCCAAGGATTGTCACCCTGCATGATTTAACCATTAAACCAACTGGCGGAGACGGTGAGCGACTTGATATGCAAGTTGTTGCACGTACCTACCGCTACCGGGCTGGAGAATGAGCATGGCAGCAAAGCATGCGGGAAAAGCCTGGCTGGGTGTTTGTCTGGTATCACTCCTGACGGCCTGCTCCCAGGGCAGCGGCTTTTCCGATCTTGACAAGTTTATGGCAGACACCCGGGCCAAGCCTCGAGGACATGTCGAGCCATTGCCGGAATTCAACGCTTACGAGGCGTTCAGTTACTCCGCGGCGGATCGGCGAGCGCCATTTGAGCCTCCAATAGATGTCCAGCTGACCATGGTTGATGAAAAGCCGGTCAGTGATGTCGAACCTAATCTGGATCGGCCAAACGAAGTGCTTGAAAATTTTGATATCAAGGATCTCGGGATGGTGGGTACGCTCCAAGGCGTATCGGGCGGTCTATTTGCACTGATTCGGGACAACGCTGGTGGTATTCACCGGGTTCGTGCCGGGAACTACATGGGTCAGAATTATGGCCGCGTTATCGGAGTCAGTGAAACCCGGATCGAGCTTATCGAGATCGTTCCCAATGGCCGGGGTGGTTGGGTAGAGCGTCCTCGCTCGCTGACCCTCGACGAAGACGCAGGCTAAGGAGCGGCGGGATGAATAATGAAAGAAAAATACATATACAAAAAAGTTTGGGGTCGAGGCTAGCGATGTTCAGAAAACTCAATGTATGCGTCAGCGTGATTACTTTTGGGTTGTTATCCAGCCTGGCCAGTGCGGTCACGCTGGAAGACGTGTCGTTTTCGTCGCTACCGGGAGAACGCCTGGAAGTGACGCTCAAATTTGATGGTCAACCACCTGAGCCATCGGGGTACACCATTGAGCGCCCGGCGCGCATTGCCGTGGACCTGAGCGACACCACCAGCGGTCTAAACAGTCGTAGCATTCCTCTGGGGTCTGGAAATGCCCAGAGTATGACAGTGGTAGAAACCAAGGATCGTACCCGCCTGATTTTCAACCTCGTTGAGCTGGCACCCTACGACACGGTTCGCAAAGATAATTCCCTTGTGATGACCATTGGCGCTGAGTCAGGCGGCGAAGCGGTGAGGGCCAGCACCTCGATGAACTCTTCGTCTGCGAAACCTTCCAGATCTCCGGATGCGCTTGCCGGTGTTGATTTTCGTCGCGGCAAGGATGGTGAGGGGCGCGTAATCGTCGATCTCGGTAGCCCAGGTACTCAAGTGGATCTGTCTGAGCTTGGCGGAAAAATTCGTCTCACCATGGACGGAATTGCTGTGCCCGCAGACCTGCGCCGCCGCCTTGACGTGACGGACTTTGCAACACCGGTCAGTCGCATCGATACATTCGTAGAAGATGGAAATGCGGTGGTCGAGATTCGCCCTGAAGGCAACTACGACTACATTGCCTATCAGTCGGGCAGTCAGTTCACGGTCAGTGTTGAAAAGCTGAGCGAGGAAGAGGCTGAATCCCGCCGCGAAGAGAAGTTCCCGTACACCGGCGAAAAGCTGTCGCTCAACTTCCAGGACATTGAAGTTCGCTCGGTGCTGCAGCTGATTGCCGACTTCACAGGTTTGAACCTGGTGGCGAGTGATACGGTTGGCGGCAGCATCACACTGCGCTTACAGAACGTTCCCTGGGATCAGGCTCTGGATCTGATTCTGAAAACCAAAGGCCTGGACAAGCGCCAAATCGGTAACGTGCTGCTGGTTGCTCCTGCTGATGAGATTGCAGCACGGGAAAAGCTTGAGCTCGAGACTACCAAGCAGATTGCAGAGCTGGCACCGGTTCGCCTGGATATTGTTCAGGTTAATTATGCCAAAGCAGCTGATATTGTTGCCTTGATCAAAGCGGACAGTGAGCTGATTACTGATCGCGGCTTCGTGTCTTCTGATGTGCGAACAAATACCATCAGTGTTCGTGAGTCATCGGAAAAGCTGGAAGAAATACGGCGCCTGGTTTCTACTTGGGACGTGCCTGTTCGGCAGGTTTCTATAGAGGCCCGCATAGTGCGCGCCCAGAACAACGTTGCGGAAGAGCTCGGTGTGCGCTGGGGGGCTGCTGGTCGTGGTGACGCGAACGGCGGATCAAATAACGCGGTGATTGGCGGATCTCAGGGTGGCTTGGCCGGTATTGCCGGTGGCAGCGCGCTCGGTTTCCCTTCTGACCTGAACGTTAATCTTGGGACGACCCGTTCACCTGCTGGTTCAGTGGCCTTCGGTTATATCGGTACAGATTTCCTGATCGATATGGAGTTGTCTGCGTTCGAAAGTGATGGCCAGGCAGAGGTGGTTTCGCAGCCTCGCGTGGTTACAGCCGACCGCCAGACAGCTTCTATCAAGTCGGGTGAAGAGATTCCTTATCAGGAAGCGTCGTCAAGTGGTGCTACCTCTGTTTCCTTCAAAGAGGCTGTTTTGTCTCTGGAGGTAACCCCGCAGATCACGCCAGATGACAAGATTATTATGGATCTGGTGGTGAATCAGGATTCCCGTGGTGAGGTTACGGAAGGCATCCCGTCGATCAATACCAACGAAGTGACAACTCAGGTGCTCGTGGGCAATGGTGAAACTGTCGTGCTGGGTGGTATTTTCCAGTCTGAGGTTGCGACCACGGTGGTCAAAACCCCTGTGTTGGGTGATATTCCTTATCTCGGGCGGCTCTTCAAGCGCACAGAAAAGATCAACGAGCGCAGTGAGCTTTTGATCTTCATCACCCCAAAAATCATCAAGAACGACCTGATTCAGTAAACCGAACGGGTAAAAAAGCCGCCGCGATAAACCGGCGGCTTTTTTGTGCCTGCAGGTTGCTCGGTGCTCAAGCTGAAGCTTATGCAATCTGCAGCCCTGTGATATTCTCACCCGCCTGAACACTATTGAGCGGAAGTTATGTCTTTGCCCAAACGCGTAGTCCTGGTCGGCCCCATGGGCGCCGGTAAAAGTACGATTGGCCGGATGCTCGCCCGTGAGTTGGGGTACCGATTCCTTGATTCTGACCGAATCATTGAAGAGCGTTGTGGGGCAAATATCCCCTGGATATTCGATGTTGAGGGCGAAGACGGGTTCCGGCAGCGTGAAACTGCCATGCTGGCGGAGTTGTCTGCGGAGCTTCAGACGGTTCTGGCAACCGGCGGGGGCGCCGTTATGCGCGATGAAAATCATGCAGTGCTTAAAAAAGACGCGGTGGTGGTTTACCTTAGGACCTCGATAGAGCAGCAGGTGGAGCGAACCCGTAAGGATCGCAATCGACCATTGCTGCAGAATGATGACCCTGAAGGTGTCTTACGCCATCTATTTGCCATCAGGGATCCGCTATACACTGAGCTTGCCGACATTATTATGCATACGGATCGCAAGAGTCCCCGGCTTGTCGTACGCCAGCTCGTAAATCGTATAAATCCCAAAACTCCGCGACAACAAAGACAGGTGCGAAAGGAAGGCCGCAATCATGTATAACCTGCTTCACGAACTTCTGGTTGACCTGGGAGAGCGCAGTTATCCCATCATCATCGGCGAAGGCCTGTTGGGTGATTATAACCTTTCCGGTTACGTTGCCGGTTCTCAGGTGATGATCGTTACTAATGATGTGGTTGGTCCGTTGTATCTGGAACAGGCCAAAGCCTGCTTTCCTGGCAAGATAGTGGATACAGTTGTGTTGCCGGATGGGGAAAAGCACAAAGACTGGCAGACGCTGAACCTTATTTTTGATGCTTTGCTGGAAAAGCGGCACACTCGAAAAACCACGCTGGTAGCCCTGGGTGGTGGTGTTGTTGGCGACATGGCAGGATTTGCCGCGGCATCTTACCAGCGCGGTGTTCCGTTCTTGCAGATCCCAACCACGCTTTTGTCGCAGGTAGACTCCTCAGTTGGTGGTAAAACAGGCATTAATCATCCGCTGGGGAAGAACATGGTTGGCGCTTTTCATCAGCCTGAAGCGGTATTGATTGATACCGGGACGCTTCAGTCACTGCCGCCGAGAGAGATTTCGGCTGGGCTGGCGGAGGTCATCAAGTACGGACTGATTCGGGACGTGGCGTTTCTTGGATGGTTAGAGCAGGCCGTCGATCAATTGGTAGCTCGCGACGGCAAAGCTCTGGCGGAAGCAATATTTCGTTCCTGTGCCTGTAAGGCGGACGTTGTAGCCCAGGATGAGCGTGAGATCGGGCTCAGAGCTACGCTGAATCTTGGCCACACCTTTGGGCATGCCATTGAGACCTTCGTTGGCTATGGCAACTGGCTGCATGGAGAAGCGGTAGGCATTGGCATGATCATGGCTGCCGATCTGTCTGCGCGGGAAGGCTCAATCAGCCAGGCTGATTATGCCCGCATTGTGCGAATTGTCAGCCGGGCCAGCTTACCTGCTTCGCCTCCGGCGGATATGAAGCCAGCCGACTTTATGAACCTTATGGCCGTTGACAAAAAGAATGTTGATGGCCGGCTAACGCTGGTGTTGCTTCGTTCTGTTGGGGATGCGGTCGTGACAGCTGAAGCCTCCCCGGAAAATCTTGTAGCAACGCTGAAGGCTTTCTGTCGGCAGGAAAACTGAGCCGAGGTTGTAACAATGAACAGCAGGAATCCTTTGTGACTGACGACAGCTTCAACAGCCTTGATGGCGGAGGGTTGTTCCCCAGATTACAGCAGCGATACGGTTTGAGAGAGAACCCGCTGGAAATGGAGACTCCGTTCTTTCCAGATGCTATGCGCCACCATGCCCTGGAAGCGCTTCGACACCTTTGCGGCTTTGGCGATATGGCACTGCTACTTACCGGCGCACCAGGTTCGGGTAAGAGCAGGTTGTTGGCAGAGTTGGTTCGCAGTGAGTCTTCGCGGCTAGGCTTTCATCGGCTGTCTGCCGCGGCCACGACAAGCTCAAACGCGTTGGCACGAGACCTGAAACAGGTTGTTCGCTCAGGCTCTAGCCCGGATGAGAACCCGCGAGAAGCCGTTTATCGCTTTTTTCGGTGGACTGAGGGAAAGGTCGTCAAGGGGCAGCGAATGGTGCTGCTCATCGATGATGCTGATCGCGTTTCTCCGGAGCTTCTCAGGTTAATCCTTGATGGCTTCCTGGCTGCTGATCGTGCCAAGGCGGCGGTGCCGGTGTTTACCGGCGAGGACCGTCTCGTCACGCTTTTGGGTCTTGAGGATGCATCGGTATCTGTGCACCAGATCCACTTGCGTCCGCTTACCAGGGAAGAGGTATTTTCCTACCTTGAGCCGCGAGTCCACAAAGCAGGCGGTAAGGTAAGTGAACTCTTGAGTCCTGCCCGGCTTGCAAGAATACTGGAACTGAGCCAAGGCAGCTTTTCCCGGCTGAAACGAGTAACGCCCGGCATATGGCTGGATATTGTGTCTGATGTTTCAAAATCAAAGCGCTCACAGGCTATTGATTTCAAGCAGCTCCGCCTGCCTGCGCTGGCTCTCCTGCTTTTGGCTGGTTCTTGGTGGTTTGTATCGCGGCAGTATGATGAGACGGTGGCGCTGGAGCAGGAGCCCGTTTCTGAACCTGACCGGGTGCGCAAGAGCATTACCATAGGCCCGGAAATATCTGAAGAAGATGTGCCGAAAGATGAAGGCGCAGATGAGTTGTCGCCAGCGTTGACAGGGCCAGCGCTGGCGCCGGACCCTGTTTCTGAGCCTGAGCCTGAGCCTGAGCCTGAGCCT